>Ga0115002_10000207_pt1 | contig 85272 bp, 79 predicted proteins | sample ArcticOcean_MG_C_8_FD_89576 | JGI IMG/M metagenome (GOLD analysis project Ga0115002, IMG submission 89576) | Marine microbial communities from western Arctic Ocean - ArcticOcean_MG_CB11_86 | ecosystem: Environmental > Aquatic > Marine > Oceanic | place: Arctic Ocean: Canada Basin | collected... | reverse complement strand
GTTTGGCGAGGACGGCCGGAAGAACCGACTGAAACGCCTGCGCATGAATGATGTCCGCTTGCAGAGCGACCTGACCGAGCTTCGGTGTCGACCCGGCACCGTGAAGGGACCAACCGACCGGGTTCCGAGCCGGCATCCAGGTTCTCCACACATTGATGCCGTCCATGACTTCGAAGGCCGGGAGCCCTGGCTGGGACCGCGACGTGACCACCGACACTCGACAGCCACGCTCAACGAGGCCGCGGCACAGATAGTAGACGTGGCTTTCAAGCCCGCCTACCTCCGGCGGGAAATAGACACAGTGCATGGCCACGTTCACTGCGGTTCCCAGTCCGACGTCGAGCGGTGGGAGCCAGTTAGCGTGGAGAGCACGATGTCCGCGATACGCTCCCCCGCCCTACCGTCCCCGTAGGGATTGGGGACGGCTTCCTGTCCAGAGATCCGCTCCCCCGGAGCAGCACCACTGCCCGCAAGCAATGCACGAGCCTCTTTGAGGATGGTGGTCTCGTCGGTGCCCACCAATCGAGCGACGCCGGCTTCGACCCCCTCCGGCCTCTCTGTGACGTCGCGTAGGACGAGCACCGGCGTGCCGAACGTCGGTGCTTCCTCCTGTATCCCTCCGGAGTCCGTGAGAATCAAATGTGAGTGCTTCACCGCCGTCACCAGATCCAGATACGGTAAGGGGTCCACCAAGTGGATACGCGGATGATTTCCAAGAAGCCTCTTTGCCGGATCGAGAACTTTCGGGTTCGGATGTACGGGGTAGAGCAGCTCTACATCGGGATGTTCCTCTACGAGCTTACGCACCGCTCCGAAGACCTCCTCTAAGGGCGCACCGAAGGACTCGCGGCGGTGGGCTGTCAGGAGTACCAGCCTGCTTTCCCGGTCATCGAGGATCGCAGCGAGCGAGGGGTCTTCCGACTCCCGGTCAGTTGCGACAACCTCCAGAAGAGCGTCGACCACGGTGTTGCCCGTGACATAAATCTGGTCGGGACTCACACCTTCCTCGCGAAGACGTTGGGCAGCGCCGACCGTCGGAGCGAAGTAGAGGTCGGAGAGCGTATCGGTGAGTCTCCTCAGGATTTCCTCGGGAAAAGGGGCCCACTTGTCGCCGGAACGCAGACCGGCCTCGACATGTCCGACTCGCACCTTCTCGAAAAACGCTACCAGAGACGCGAAGAACACCGTAGCCGTGTCTCCCTGCACCAGCACCATATCCGGTCTGAAGTCTTGCACTACATTCCTCAGCCCGTCCAGACAGCCGTGAGCCACGTCGTACAGGGTCTGACCATCCCGCATGAGCTTGAGATCGTAGTCAGCTGTCAGGCGAACCGCAGCAAGGGCCTGATCCAGGAGATCGCTGTGCTGTCCCGTGAGCACGAGCCTGGATTCTGTCTCGCCGCTGGCCTGCAAGGCAGCCAACACGGGGGCCATCTTGATCGCTTCTGGCCGAGTCCCGACCACGGCGAGCACTCGTGGTGCCCGACCGGATACAGCGCTCTGAGAGCGCCCACTCGGGGCGTTCAACGAGCGCCGCGCCTAAGGGAATCGACCTCTTCGCGAAGTTGAGCGATCATCTCGGCTAACAATCCGAATCCCAACAACAGGAAACCGACCATTTCGAGCAGCATGACCAGATACAGGAGCGGCCGGAACCCAAATCCCTCGACGAAGCGGAGCCAGAATGTGACCCCTCCTAGGAGGGCACCCAAGACGATGAGAGCCATGCCGCTGAAGCCGAAAAGGATCAGGGGTTTTCGAGAGAAAAGGAGCAGGAACCAGACGGAGACCAAGTCCATAACACCTCCGAGGACTCGGAGTGGTCCAGTGTATTTGGATACGCCCCCTCGCCTGGGGTGGAGATCAATGTCGATCTCGCTCACTGAATAGCCTCGTGCGTGGGCCAAGACCACAAAGAACCGATGCCAATCGTGACGGAGGTGAACCTCGTCCAGTATCTGGCGCCTGAAGGCCTTCATCGAGTTGAGATCGTGTACGCGCACACGGAAAATTCGGCGACTCAACCCGTTGTAGAGAGATGACACCGCCCGCTTGTCGTATGCCCCGATCTTTCGGCCGGTCACGATGTCGGAGCCTGCATGCAACTTCTCGAGGAACCTGGGAATCTCATCGGGCAGGTGCTGAAGATCCGCGTCGAAGAGCACCAGGAACGTGCGATCGGTCGAGCGGGCCGCAGTGAGCATAGCCTCGGTTTTCCCGAGATTGGTACGGTGGCGCAGCACCCGTACCGCGCCCCAGTCACCGGCCTCCCGCTCGACCAGATCTCCAGTCCCATCGGTGGAACCGTCGTCGACTACGAGGATCTCACCGCTTAGCTGAAAGCGCTCGAAGGTGGCTTTAAGTTCAGCCATGAGGTCGACGACCACGGGAGCTTCGTTGAAGGCAGGAACGACGACGGCGAAGTCGCTTCGCGCCTCGGCTGAGAGCCCCCCGCAAGGCTCTGCGTCGGGCCTTTCGGCTCGGACGGACGAGTCCATCAGACTCTCTTCCGCATGCGGGTAGTCAGGATACCGAGTTGATCCCGGTATTTTGCAACGGTGCGGCGGGCGATCTTTACACCGTCGAGCTTGAGAAGCTCTACGAGTTTCTGGTCCGTAAGTGGTTTCTTGGAGTCTTCTTCCTCAACCAGCTTCTGCATCTTGTCCCTCACACCTCGCGCGGAAATGTCCTCTCCACTCGTAGTGGCGAGTCCGCTGGAGAAGAAATATTTAAGCGAGAACACTCCCCTCGGGGTCTGTACGTACTTCTCATTCGTGACCCTTGAAACCGTCGATTCGTGCATCTCAATGTGGTCCGCGACCTCGCGAAGTGTGAGAGGCTTCAAGTGCTGAACACCGTACTCGAAGAAGTCTCGCTGCCGGTCAACGATAAAGCCCATCACTTTTAACATCGTTTGACGCCGCTGCTCAATCGCCTGGATCATCCAGTTCGCCGAGTTGAGCTTCCGAGAGATGAATTCTTTGTTCTCTCCCTTGAATTGGCGTTTGTCCTTGGCGACTTCTCGATAGGACTGTGAGAGGCGCAGCCGAGGAAGGCTCGTGTCGTTCACGAAGACCATATACTCGCCCGAGATGTTTTCGACGACCAGGTCCGGAATGATGTAGCGCTCCGGGTCCGCCGAGTACTTTAGTCCGGGCTTGGGGTCGAGCTTCGCTATTTCGTCGGCTGCGTCCTGAACCCCGATCGGCTTGATCCCCAGCTCACGAGCGACCTCTGCCCAGCGGTGGTTGATGAGGTCCTCAAAGTGGTTGGATACAATCACGTAGGTTTGGGACTCTGCGCGATCCAGGAGCCGCAGTTGGATGAGGATCGATTCGCGTAGATCTCTAGCCGCAACACCCGGAGGGTCAAACCCTTGCACCGTATCCAGCATCGACTCGGCTTCCTCGATCTTGTACAGGCGGAAGAGCTCGTCTAAGTCCTCCTGCCCTGCCTTGCGCTCTCCAAGATCATCGATTTTGTCGATCTCAACCTGCGCTGCCGGCCGGAGGTCTCCCAACCAGTCGTTCACGCCCCGTACGACGTCCTCCAGATCGCAGGTCAGAGTACCGACATCGTTCACATTGCCGATGATCTCTTCGCCCAGCCTCATCTCTCGTTCGGGGATATCGAGCATGCGCAGCTGGTCATGGAGGTGGTCCCGGAGGTCGGTCATCTCGACCGGGGCCCGCTGGAAGAACTCCTTGGCCTCATACTGCTCGCGGCGCCCTCCGACATCGAATCCATCAAGGAGTATTTCCTCCCAGTCGATCTCGTCGTCCGGGGAATCGTCTTCGCCCTCTTCCTTGAGCTCGACGTCATCCTCAACGTCCGCCTCCGTCATCTCAAGGAAGGGGTTTTGTTCTAGTTCGGTCTTCAAGTGCTGCTGAAGATCCAGGAGCGGCATATAGAGCAACTCCATCGCCTGATAGAGGCGTGGGTTGATCTTCAGCTCCTGCCGGAGCTGTTGGCTCTGGAAGAGCCGCGTATTAAATCCGCTCATGAAGTCGTGGGCAGCCCGGTCTGCAATTCTCTACGAATCAGTGTCTTCGGTCGCTCGCGGCTCTATTGGCTCTGCTCGGTCCTCATCAGGTCGCTCATATCGCCCCCTCATTCGTTCGGTCAGAGTCGGCCCGAGATAGATCTCCGCGACCTCCGGATTCCAGACCAACTGCGATACCGTCCCACTGACCCGAATCCTACCCTCATACATAATGTATGCCCGGTCCACGATCTCCAGAGTCTGCTCGACATTGTGATCGGAGATGATCACCCCGATCCCACGTCGCTTGAGGCTCGCCACGATATCTTGAATATCGTGGACGGCGATTGGGTCGATCCCGGCAAACGGCTCATCCAAAAGCATGAATTTGGGGCGCTGAACCAGTGCCCGGGTGATTTCGAGACGTCGTCGCTCGCCGCCGGAAAGCGAGTATGCCTTGTTGGTGCGCAGGTGACCGAGTGAAAGCTCATCCAAGAGTTCCTCTAGGCGAGCCTTCTCTTCAGTCCTGGGAAGCTTGAGGGTCTCGAGGATCGCCTTGACGTTGTCTTCGACGGTGAGTTTGCGGAAGACCGATGGCTCCTGGGCAAGGTAACCAACCCCTAGGCGAGCCCGCCGATACATGGGAACCGACGTAAGCTCCGCGTCATCGAGATAGACACGGCCGGCATCGGGGGGGATGAGTCCCACCATCATGTAGAACGTCGTGGTCTTTCCCGCGCCATTTGGCCCCAACAGCCCGACTATTTCTCCCTGTTGAACGGAGATGGCGATGCCGTCGACGACCCGACGCTTCCGGTAAACCTTCGTTAGGCCCTCGCCATAAAGGCGACTCGGGGAGATGGGTACCGCGGTTCTGACGCTCGACCCGTCCTCGGTATCGAGACCCTCTCCGTCCGGACTGAACTCGCTCATTGCCCAGGCTCTCTCGTTGGGTTTCCCAGTGTGTTCCCCGTTCCGCGCGGGGCGCCCGTCGTGTCGGGAAGTATCGTTGGCATCGAGTCCGGGCGGGGCGGTCCCGGGCCTACCGTGGGTTGAAAGTAGGCTCCCTTTGCGTTGTCTACCTCCATATGATCGACTTCACCATCCTTCATGAACAGCCTGATCTCGTCACCCCGCACATAGTTCAGCTCCAAGGGACCCGACTGGGTCCCGGTCGAGTCCGGCGCGGAGCGATAGAAACTACGCGCGGCCCCCTGGGCTACCAGGAGTTCGAGTCGATAGCGGCTTTGCCCCTCCCCTGCGGACGCTGACCCGGGTTCGGCAGCCGTTGAATCATCCACATTGTCGGCGAACGTGGCGGTAATGGTCTCACCCTCGATCCAGTCGCTCCGGATGAACTCTGGAGTCCCCGCCGAATTTATCGAGCCCCGTCCACTCGTTACGCCGTGACCTCGTCCAGTAGCGACGACACTGTCGAGGTCGCCACCGGGCGCCCTGACCTCGATGGAGTCTCCGGTGAGAAGAAAGTCTTCCGCTGTGGTCTGTGGTCGGGCGAACGGGTCGGGGAGCTCGGCCCGAAGCGAGTCTTCAGGTTGGTCCAGCCCCGCCGGCTCCTCCGGGGTTTCAGCCTGGCTCCCCATTACCGAGACAATTCGCGAGAGCTTTTCCATCACGAAGAAGATGCGGACGATCGGTCCTCGTATGTCCACCGTCTCGGTAACCAGGTGGGCGTGTCCGCGGGCCTCTATCTCATCGATCCGATTGTTCGGAAGGTTCAAGTCGATGGTGTCGCCTCTTACATCAAGAGTGTCGCTGGACTCCTGACTGGGAGACAGAATCCGCGCGTCGTGGAATAGCGTCAGGACGCCGGAGTCTTCCATGTACTGCATCGAGTCGCCGTAGGCGAGCAGGGAGTCCTGTCGCATCTCAACACTGCCCCGTGCCTCCAAAAGTCCGTCGCCCACCAGACGTATGACATCGGCGTCGACTTCGAAGGGAGTCGGAGGTCCAGGTGGCTCGGGTTCGATCGGAGGAACGTCCTCGGCGTTTGCTTCTGTCTCCTCCCCGGTCACTAAGTCGGCGGGCACAGTCCCGAAATTGGATATTACCTCCGCCACAGAATCGCGAAACGCGGTGGTCGAATCGGGGCTCGGAACCGGGCCTGAGACCTTGACGGCCTTCGAAAGAAACCGAGCGTGCGGGCGGCCCCCCCGCATCGTCATGTCATCCTCGGGACGTTCATCTCCCGATTGAAGCATGATCATGTTCTCGCCGGTGATCGTCGAACCGTCATCGAGGCCCCTGAGTTCTACAGTTCCTTGGGCCTGTATACGTCCGGCCTGGCTGAAGTACTGGGCTCGATCCGCAACCAGCTCCTGCGGACCATCCCGAAACAGGACGTTGCCGAAGAGCTGGGTGAACGAATTGTTCTCGAAGGTCACCGAAGAATCCGCTTCGATGCGAGTGCCGTCGGTGCAGAGAAAACGCGGGCGGGCAACATGACTGACCCGGCCCCCGCCCTGGGTCACCGAATTCACCTGTTGTGAGGCAATCAGGTCACAGGTCCGATCCTGAGAGACGAGATCGGTCGCCGACATGAGAAATAAGACCGTCGCGACTCCCAGCGATGAAGGAAGACACTCCATCAGAACCGAACGGAACCGCCCCGGGTGCGGGCGTTCCGCACGAGAACCTGGGTAAAGTTCAGGTCCGCGTCGAATCCGGTCCCTTCCATAATGGTCTGGGCCTCAAACATGACCGTTGCGGAATCACTCCAGATCCGGTCCTGCTCCGGCTGATAACTCAGTTCTGAACTCTCGATCCGGCGCTCACCTTCGGCGATTTCCAGAACGGCATTGCCTTGGGCTACCATCGAGTTGTCGTTGGTGTTCAGGCGGCCCCGGTCGGACGTAACCACGGCCTTTTCCGTCCCCAGATCCTCATGATACACCGTCAACGCCACGCGGCCCCGGAGCAAGACCACGGTCGAGTCGTTGAAGAAATAAGCCGTATCCGCGACGACAAGGGCCTCTCGAATGCCGGCGCGGGTAAGGTAGTGCGTGTTTCCAAAGATGATGTAATCTGCTTCGATGCTTTCGAGCTGCGGGTCGACGACCGCCTCCTGGCGAGGGCTTTCGCACGCTAACAAAGCGAGGACAAACCCAAAGCATGTGCTGGCTAAAATGTTACGGGCACACACTATAGCATCTTGGCCTTCATTAAGTCGTGTAGGTGGACAATGCCCACCAGCCCGGCATCGTCACCCACTACTGGAAGAGCCATGATGCCATAAGTCTCCATGCGATGAAGGGCCGCTGAGGCGAGTTCACTAGCATGGGCAACCTTTGGCGCCGTAGTCATCACTTCCGTGACGGAACAGTCCAGGAAATCTTCTCGGTGCTCCATGAGTCGGGTCAGATCACCCGCCGTCACCACTCCAAGAAGCCTTTGTTCGGTGTCTACGATCGGCACGGTCCCGCGCTGTTCCGACAACGGCACAATGCAATCACGCATGGACGCGGCACCCTCAAGTTGTGGGTATCCTTTAGATATCATGACGTCTTCTACACACAACGTGAGTTTTCGTCCCAGCGATCCCCCCGGATGAAGTAAGGCGAAGTCTGCCTCCTTGAACCCCTTCTGTTGCAACAAGACCACCGCCAAGGCGTCACCCATGGCGAGGGCCGCCGTGGTCGAGGTGGTCGGGGCCAGATCCATCGGGCACGCCTCTTCGTTGACCGAGCAATCCAACGTCACTGCGGCAACCGCGGCGAGTGGTGACTCACGGTCCCCCATCAGCCCTATGATGGGTACGCCCGTACGAACGAAGTAGTCGACCAACCCCGCTAGTTCTGATGTTTCACCGCTGTTCGAGATGAGCACAGCCACATCGTTTGGGCCTACTATTCCCAAATCGCCGTGAAGGCCCTCGACAGGATGGAGAAAGTTGGCAGGAGTTCCAGTCGACGTGAGCGTCGCCGCGATCTTCCGGCCGATGATTCCACTCTTGCCGATTCCAGACACGATTACGCGACCCGTACACCCGACGAGCAGTTCGATCGACTGCACAAAATGTGGACCGAGGTGCTCGGCGATCCGCTCCACCCCCTTCGCCTCGACGTAAAGAACACGGCGGGCTTCCTGAAGGATGCGTTCCGCATCGTCTAGGCTTGTCACGGCGTCAGGGCCCTGAGCGATCATCGCAGTACTTCCGCACCATGTCGTCCCATTCCCCTCGCGCCGTGAGGAGTGCACGCGCGAACTCTCGTACAGCGCCCGCTCCACCGCGGGCTCTCGTTGTCCAATCGGCCACCCCCAATACTTCCGGGACGGCGTTGGCTACGGCGATGCCCAAGCCCACCCGCTCGAGCACGGGCAGATCGGCCAAGTCGTCGCCGACCATGGCGGCCTGATCCCATTCGACGCCGTATTCGGCGAGCAATTTTCGGACTATGGGAAGCTTGGCGGCGCCCGGGTCCTGATAGCACTCCGTGATCCCAAGTTCACGGGCTCGCTGCGCAGTGGCCTCGGATACTCTCCCGGATACGATGACGACCTTGATTCCGGCCCACCTGAGCAGCTTGACACCTAAACCGTCTTGGATGTCGAACCTCTTGAGTTCGAGCGTCTGTCCCCCGGGCTCGGCTCCGATGTAGACACCGCCGTCGGTCAGGACACCGTCCACGTCCAAGACGACCACTCGGACGGCTCGAGCCACCTCGGCCGATATCGCAGTGTTTTCCTCGTCCATAATTCCCTCAGGCTGTAGCGGGATTCGAGGCGGGCCCCCCGGCGGACTCGACAGCTCCTCTGACGGCCAGGGCGCGCTCCATTAGTGGCCCTAAGTCTTTCAGCGCCAACATGTTATGCCCATCCGACGGCGCCTGCTCCGGGTTCGGATGCGCCTCAAGAAACAGCCCATCGCATCCGGCCGCCACGGCTGCTAGCACGAGCGCCGAGATAAACTCGGGATCACCCCCACTGGAACCGTCCGATTGTCCGGGCCGCTGCACAGAGTGGGTTCCGTCGAAAATCACCGGGACGCCACAGGCATCTTGGATGCGCCGAAACGACCGCATGTCGACCACCAGGTCCCCATACCCAAAGAAACTGCCCCTCTCAGTGAGAGCGACCTGTGACGCGCCGGCTGATCGTGCCTTGTCCACGGCCCCGCGCATGTCCTCAGGCGACATCCACTGCCCTTTCTTTACGTTGACGATCTTTCCGGTGGCTCCGGCTGCCGTGAGCAAGTCTGTTTGCCGACACAAGAAAGCAGGAATTTGGAGGATGTCGGCCACTTGGGCGGCTGATACTGCTTGACTGTTCTCATGAATGTCGGTGAGGATAGGCAGCCCGGTCTCGTCGGAGATTTTTGCCAAGAGTTCCAGTCCGGCTTCCAGGCCGGGACCCCGGGGTGAATCCAGTCGCGATCGATTCGCCTTATCGAATGAGGCCTTGAACACCACGGGCACCCCGAGCCGTTCCGAGAGACGGGCCAAGTCGGTGGCAATCTCGACGTTCAGGTCGTGGCCCTCTAACTGACAGGGACCCGCCACCAAGGTGAACGCGTCGAGCATCATTCGCCGGCAGCAACCGCGGCCTCGGCAGGGGCTGACGCATCCGGACCGTTGGTGTGGATGGCTGCGGCTTCGATAAATGACGCGAACAACGGATGCGGCCTCGTCGGACGGCTCTTGAGCTCAGGATGGAACTGACACCCCACGAACCACGGATGCCCGGGAAGCTCGATCATTTCCACCAGGTTCTCGTCTGGCGAAGTGCCAGACATGAGCAATCCCTTCTCCTCCAGCAGGTCACGGTATTCGTTGTTCACCTCATATCTGTGACGGTGCCTCTCACTGATCTTGCTCTCGCCATAGATCGACAAAACGCGGGAATCGGGACGAAGCTGGGCCGGGTATTGTCCCAGCCTCATGGTCCCTCCCTTGGTGGTGACGTTGAGTTGGGAGTCCATAAGGCAGATGACGGGATCGATCGAGTCGTTCATAAATTCGACCGACTGAGCGTGCGGGAGCCCACAAACGTTTCGCGCGAACTCGATGATGGCGCACTGAAGCCCTAGGCAGATCCCAAAGAACGGCAGTCCGTTCTCACGGGCCCATTCGATGGCCAATAGCATGCCCTCGATTCCGCGTTCCCCGAAGCCGCCAGGAATTAGGAGTCCGTCGAAGCCTTCGAGGTGGTGTAAATCTCCGGCCGCGAACACCTCTGCGGAAACCCATTCTATCTCAACATTCACATCATGTGCTATACCACCGTGGACAAGCCCCTGTTGAACCGACTTGTAAGCATCCACGAGCTCCGTGTACTTCCCTACCACGGCGATCCGGACAGTCCCGGACGCGGGATTGGTCACTCGCTCGACAATAGTGGTCCACTCTTCGAGGTCGGTCGGCGGCGCCTCGATACCGAGTAGGTCGAGCACGACGTCGTCGAGTCGCTGGCGTTTCAACTCGAGAGGCACCTGATAAATAGTTCTGACGTCCCTGGCTTCAATAACACCATCGAGTGGAACGTTCGTGAAGAGTGCGATTTTCTTCCTGATACTCTCGTCAAGCGGATGCTCGGACCGACAGATCAGAATGTCGGGCTGGATTCCGATCTGCATGAGTTCTCGAACGGAATGCTGGGTAGGCTTGGTCTTGAGTTCACCCACGGCGGCGATATACGGAATCAGCGTCAAATGGATGAAGATGGCATTTTCTCGCCCTTCGTCCTGTCGCAACTGACGGATTGCCTCGAGAAACGGAAGGCTCTCGATGTCTCCTACCGTTCCACCGATTTCGGTGATGACCACGTCGTTTTCAGGCGCGAGCCGCCTCAACCGATTCTTGATTTCGTCAGTGATATGGGGAATGACCTGGACTGTGGATCCGAGGTACTCACCTTTGCGTTCCTTAGCGATGACGTCTTGGTAGACTTGGCCTGTCGTGACGTTGTTCGCCTGAGACAATGACTCATCAATGAAGCGCTCGTAGTGTCCGAGATCGAGGTCCGTCTCCGCTCCGTCATCCGTCACGTACACTTCCCCGTGCTGGAACGGGGACATCGTGCCCGGATCTACGTTGATGTACGGATCGAACTTCTGAAGCGTCACCTTTAGGCCCCGCTCTTTCAGGATTCGTCCCAAAGAGGCGGCGGCGATGCCTTTGCCCAATGACGACACAACGCCACCGGTCACGAAGATGTACTTGGTCTGACCCACTTGAGTCTCCGTCATCGATCGTTTCGTGAATTGAGGGATTCGATTCTGGCCAACTTTTCTTCAGTCCGGACAACGTCTGCCGGTGTGTCGACGCCGGGATCAGCGTGACCCACTACGGCAACTCCAATCCGGAGTCCTGCTTCTAGTGGTCTCAACTGTTCGAGCTCCTCCAACTGTTCCAGAGCAGAGGGTGCCAACGCGACCCAACGAGAAAGGGCATTTCTAGAGTACGCGTAGATGCCGACATGCCTCAGGAAGGGTTCCCTCCCGAGATCTTCTACTTCGGGCTTACCGTCCCGTACGTAAGGGATCGGCGCCCGCGAAAAATACAGTGCTCGCCCGCCGGCCGCTCTCGCGACCTTTACTGCCACCGGGTCGCTCCGTGCTTCCTCATTCATGAGCGGCGTAGCGCATGTGCCTATGTCCCACGCATCGTCCCGAACTAGAGAGATAGCCGCTTCCAGATGGAGTTCCTGCAAGAGCGGTTCATCTCCCTGGATGTTTGCCACAACATCAAACTCCTCGAACGCCGTACGTTCCGCCACTTCGGCCACTCGGTCCGTACCCGATGGATGTTCAGGCGACGTCATTTCGACCGGAGCTCCAAACGCTGTACACACGGCAGCGACTTCTTCGCTGTCGGTGGCGACCACAGCATGGTCCAGGATGGTCATCGATTCGACCCTCCGCCAAACCCACTCGATCAATGGCTTACCGAGCAGCGGATAGAGCGGTTTATTGGGGAGGCGGGTCGAGGCCAGCCGCGCCGGAACGATGCCGAGAACGCGGCCGCTCAACGGTCCAGTCCAGGACACGAGGCGGAGGCCAAAGATGCAAATATCACGCCAGTTAAGTTATCCGAGCTCGCCTAACGTGGCAACGGCCACTTAAGACTAATAAGGCGTACCGGGGCTTCGGACTGCGGCGAGAAGGCTGTTGCAGAAGTACAGCGGGCCGCGTTGCGGTGCCACGGCCCCAGATCCCAGGCGGAGCGACGACGCCATAGCAATAGCTGCGGTTAGGAGTTCCAACAACAGAGATGGGGCCGTGCCACCGCAACCCTCGAACATGTAGGCTTGTATTAACTCGTTTGTTTGGCACAAGGGTGGTTGCGCGGTTAATCCGGGGCTCTCCTCCTCGCCGTAGCTCGGCTACGACTTGTCGTCGTTTCTTGGCCGAACGCGCGAAAGCACCATGTGCGCGGCCCACTGTACTTCTTCAACAGACTTCTAGATCTCCAGGAAGTTGGAAAGTGAAGAAAGTCGCTTCGACGGTCGTAACCCGAACGTGGTTGTCGGTGTATCGACTGTTTGACTCGGGTCCACCCTGCTTGAGGGAGCTGTCCGCTGTTCACGTACTGTTTGGTCTGCCATACGCCCTTTCCGACGAATGAGGAGCTCGAGCACTTTCCGACGTCCACGCGTGTGGCGTACGACCCTGAACGCGGTCGCCTGTGGGCTGTTTGTAGGTCCTGTAAGCGCTGGTCTCTCGCGCCTATCGAAGATCGATGGGAGGCCTTGGACGAGCTCGACAAGGTCGTCACAGACCGATCTCGGCTCCTTTCCCAGACCGACAACGTGGCATTGTTACGGGCCGGGCACCTCGATGTCGTTCGCGTCGGCCGAGCCAACCTCACGGAAGAAGCGTGGTGGCGATATGGGCGAGAGCTGACTGAGCGCGCCACCGATCACAAGAAACTCATGTTCATGGGAACCGCAGCTGCCGGCGCAGCAATCGCAGGAGGGTGGGCAACGGGAGGCATCGGGTGGCTGGGAGCCTGGTTCCTCTGGGAGAACGCGCCTAACAAGGTGGCGGAAGCTTCTCGGTGGCTTCGCTTCGGAAGTAGTGCCTGGCGGGGCGAACACTCGTGCGAAGAGTGCGGACACCGGTTCCGTAGTTTGGCTTATCGAGACAGACGGCAGTTGATCCTCCGGGCTGGCAGTTGCCCAGGTGATTCGTTGGCCGTCACGCAGCGTTGCCCTGTTTGCGGGGATCTTCATGAGGGTGGGCTACGGCTAGAGGGTAAAGAAGGTGAGCATGCCACCCGACGCCTCCTCGCCTACCACCACCACGCTGGAGCCACTGAGAGCCGAGTACGGTCCGCCACCCGACTGATCCAGGAGGCCGGCAGCCCTCACGACCTGACGCGCGTCCTGATCAAGGAGGGCCGGCGCCTCGGTGACCTGCAGCGGACGGGGGCCATCGCGCTAGAGATCGCTGCGAATGAGGCTGTCGAGCAGCGGCTTCTGGAGCTTGAACTATCCGAGCTGGAGGCTCATTGGCTCGAAGAGGAAGAACTTGCTTCGATCATCGACGGTGAATTGGCTCCTTTGCCCGTCCTCGAAAATCTCCGCCGCAAAGTGATCGGGGTGGGCACCGCGGTTCCTAGAAGCGGTTCCTAGCTAGTAGTCCACGGGCCGGAGGTAAAACTCACCGATAGCGCTGGAGGAGAGCATGGCGACGGTCGGTAATTCCCTCTTCCAGTGTGTCGACGAAAGCAGGCGCCAAACACGCTCGACTTCTTCCTCGATGAACCCGTATTGGATGAGTTCCTTCGGCTGGTAGCCCTTGAGAAGCCAGTGAAGTATGGGGTCGGCGCGATGGTAAGAAATTCCGAGCTCGTCTTCATCATGGACTCCTCGGACGAGGTCGGCCGATGCCGGTTTGTCGACGATCACGTCGGGGACCTTAAGGTGACGCGCCAACGCCCAAATTTGGGTCTTGAACAGATCCCCCAGTGGATTGATCGGCGGGGAATCGTCAGCGTGCCACGTGTAGTAGCCCAGCAATCGTTCGGACTTGTTTCCGGTACCCAAAGGTAGAGCCCCGAGCTTGGCGGATTGGTCGAACAGAATGAGGGACCTGACTCTTGCGGCCAAATTTCCTCTGCGTAGTGGTGACAGGTCCGACTCGTACTGATCGACATAGGCATCGACCGCGCCCGTGATCTCGATCGTACGGCCCTCTGCTCCGGACGCCTCGAGCATGAGGTCGGCATGATCCAGGCTCTCTTGGCTCGACGTAGCGTACGGGAGCCGAAAGGCCGTCACGTTCTCGGCCCCTAGTGCGCGTACCGCAAGAGAAAGAGACACCGCGGAGTCGACACCGCCGGAGAGGCCGATGACCACCCGTTCGAAGCTTCGGTGGCGGACGATTTCTTCGCGGATAAATTCGATGAGTACCCGCTCCAGCAACTCGACGTCGATATCCAGCGCGGACACGTCGTCCGGACTGACGGGAGGATGGACCACGGTCCCCGACGGGTCGACGTCCGCTGTGGGGGGGGCAGAGTCGCCACTGACCACGTCCGATCCGGTTTCGATTTCTTGTGAACGGACAAGAGCCTTTTGCAAATGAGGCAACGCCTGTTCCAGATCGGCCAACAAGGGCGACTTGACCCTGACGCGGTCGATCGACGCAGACTCTAGGGCAGCAATCGTCACACCTTCCTCTAGAAGTGGCCCTCGAGCCAACACCTCCCCGTCGGGACCAACAGCAAGCGATCCCCCAGGGAATACCTTGCCTCCCTCTGAGCCCACGAGCTGACTCACCACCACAAAAACACCGTGTTCCAGCGCGGCGGCAGGTGCTAATGCATCCCACCGTCGGAGGTTGTGGGGTCGCCGCTCACTACTTGGCGTGAAATCGCGCGCCGGTGAGGCACTTACTCCGATGATGAGTTCTGCTCCCCCGAGGGCGAGTATCCCGGTAGGAAGCGAGTGCCACATTTCCTCGCAGACAAGCATGCCCATCCGGCCGTACCTGGTCTGAAACGCCCGGACGTCACGCCCCGCCTCCACGAAACGGGCCTCGTCGAAGACACCATACGTCGGGATGAACATCTTGCGGTGGACATGAACTGGATCGTAACCACTCGCCCCCGGTGTAAAGTACCCAACACTATTGAACAACTTGCGATCATGCTTTTCGTAGAAGCCGACAACGACATCGGGGAATCCAACCAACTGCACGGTCGGCTCCCCGCTTTCCCCCCCCAGTCCGGCCGCGACTTCCCCGGCAGAGCGCGCGGCCTCCGAAACTCCGCCCTCTAGGAAGTACCCGCTCAGAGAGGCCTCCGGGAACACCACGAGGTCGAGGTCGCCTGCATGGGCTTCAACGACCTCGCGGATTCGAGCCAAGTTGGCCTCCACCGCCGCCTTCTTCGGCTTAAGTTGGGCTAGGCCCACATTGAGGTGGGTACGTCCATCGGGTCGGGTCATCCGCGGCGTCTCCTTGGACGGCGACGTAGAAAAGGCGTTTTCGCAAAAATAAGGAGTCCGACGTCTAAGTCGTAGCCCTATCATATATTTGAGGGAACGAGGGCCTACGGCCCGGGGTTAGAAACCCGGCTTCGATAAGATCGCATCTACTGAGAGAAAAGTGATGACCCGGAAGACGTTCATTGGCTTGATGTCGGCCATTCTCATCGCTACACCCTTGGCGGGACAATCATCCGCCAACAGTGGGTCGGGGCGAGCGGAGGGGCCTTCGGTAACGAGTGGGGCCCAAACTTTTTTGGGTGCCTTCCAAGCCATTCGCGACTACGGACTTGAGGCGGTTGGTGATTCGGCACTTTGGGATCGGGCCGTAGAAGGCCTGATTCGCGAGTTGCCTGACCCGTACGCTCAGGTCTTCAGGCCCGCCGAGTTCGACCAGTTCCAGGAGGACAACACTGGCAACTATGCGGGCATTGGGGTCCAGATCACGAATCTCAATGAATCGATCACGATTACCGCGGTTTTCCGTGGAACGCCGGCGGAACGGTCCGGAATCCAAGTCGGCGACTTGATCATCGGTGTGAATGACCAGAGCACCGAAGGGTGGACGACCGGTGTGGCATCCGACTCCATCCGAGGTGAGGTGGGCACGTCCGTAAAGCTTGCCCTCGCCCGTGCGGGTCTGACGGCACCTCTCACACCGACCATTTCGCGTGACAGCGTCCACGTTTCAGCGGTCGTTTCGGGCTTGGTGGATTCGGACGTTGGGTACATCGGACTCGATCGTGTGGCACGCGCTTCCTCCGAGGAAGTGGATTCCGCACTGGTGAAGTTCCGGTCCTCCAAAGGTGTGATTCTGGACTTGCGTGGAAATCCGGGGGGCTACCTCGACGAGTCCTTGATGATCGGTGACCTCTTCCTCGACCGTGGCCTACGCCTCGCCAGTGCGGAGAGCCGCGTTCCAGGGGAATCGAAGCGAAATCAGGACGAGGCATGGGATGCCCGCATGCCCGACCGCTTCCCCAATAAGCCCGTCATCGTGCTTGTTGACCGTTTTTCTGCGTCCGCCGCGGAGATCGTCGCTGGTGCCCTTCAGGACCATGATCGAGCACTCGTAATCGGTGAGCGGACGTTTGGTAAGGGAGTCTTCCAGAACGTGTTTCGCCTTACAGAGAAACGACACCTGCGGCTTACGACCGGCGAATGGTTCACCCCACTCGGTCGCTCGCTGCACCGGCCAAGGACGGCTCAGGGCCGTCCGGTCCCCGAGGACCCCGACACCTTCCCTGTGATCAAGACCAAGGCTGGGCGCGAACTTGTCTCTGGTGGTGGCATCTTCCCCGACCTCGAGATCACCAATGACACTCTGACATTGCTCGAACGAGAGTTTTTGTCACAAGCAGCCAGGAAGCAAATTCCGCTCGCCCTTCGGATTGCGGAATTCGCGTTTTCGCAGGCCGACTCGCATCGCCGCTCTGGCGCTGAACCCGGCGTCGACGCTGATGATTTGCGGGGCTTCATTGATGCGCTCGGCGAGGAGGGGATCGATGAAGAGTATCTCGAGAATCCGCTGGTCGCCTCGTACTTGGAGTGGCGGGTGTCTATTCTCGTTGCGGAGCGCATGGATCAGCTGGGGCGGTCCATCGAATTCCGATCACAACGAGATCCCGTGGTTGCCGAAGCCATTCGGCTATTGAAGAGCGTAGGGACCCAGGAGGATCTGTTTGCGGCTGCGGATCGAGTGAGGGCGGCCCAAGAGGATACTGGAGAGGGCTCGGCGGGAAGCTAGTTTGCGCGGGGTCGGTTCGACTCCCGGGTTACGATCTGGGGTGATACCTCCGATGGATTCCTCGAAGATATTCTCGATCAACATGTGTGTAGATCTGGGTGGTCGAAATATCCGCGTGCCCCAGTAGCTCTTGGACCGCTACTAGGTCCGCTCCGCCCTCCAGTAGGTGGGTCGCGAAGCTGTGCCGCAGGGTGTGAGGTGACACCTTCTTTGTGACCCCCGCCGCCCTCGCCGCATCGCGTACCAGGCTCCAGATACTGGTGCGGGAGAGCGCCCCGCCTCTGCGGTTGAGGAAGACATGACCTGTGCGCAATCCGCGGTCCAACCTCGGGCGAACCTCACGCAGGTAACGCCCGAGGACAGCTTGGGCCGGTCCACCTAGAGGGACCATCCGTTCCTTGGACCCTTTGCCCCACACCGTACACAGACCCGACTCCAGATCGAGGTTCACGACCTTCAACCCGATCAGTTCCGACACCCTCATCCCCGTAGCGTACAGGACCTCCAAGATCGCCTTGTCACGCCAGTAGACAGGTGAGTCGAGTCTTGGGGCCTCAAGGAGGCCGAGCACCTCTTCGATGCCCAAGACGTCGGGGAGAGGGCGACCGACCTTTGGGCTCTCGAGTCCATCCGTAGGGTCGTGGTCTGAAATTCCCTCTTCCACGAGAAAGCCGAAGTAGGTCCTCAGGGCGGACTGAGAACGGCGGACCGAAGTGGGAGCCAGTCCTAGGTCGCTGAGATGAGGCATGTAGGCCCGAACGTCGGCAGGGGTGACAGCTTCAGGATTATGCGTCCCTTCCCTCTGGACGAACTCGACGAATCGCAACAGGTCGCGGCGATACGCATCGACGGTGCGCGGGGATAAGCCCCGCTCGAAGTTGAGATGGTCGAGATACTCATCGACCCGGAACGCCGTCACCGGATTCAAGGCTGGTCCTGTTCAGGTTCGTGAGGATGAATCGGATCCTGGCCCTTAGGGCTGTTTTGGTCGCTGGTCCGACGGGAACGTACCCACCAAATGCCGATCGGGACCAAGAGCAGGACAGTGATGACGGTTAGGGTCACGTTTACACTGGCCTGAAGTGCCAGGATCCGCTCAAGGTTGTGCCCAGCAAACGACCCCACCCAGACGATACCTGCGTACCAGATGGCCGAGGCGGCGGCAATCGGGGCGACCACGAATAGCGGCTTGTGGTGCGACACCCCCGCGAAGACCGGCACGACGGCCCGTAGTCCCGGAAGGAAGCGTGTATAGAAGATGGCCGCCGTCCCCCAGCGATCGTAGAACCGACGAACCGCGGCCAACTGGGCCGCGTCGAGCAGGTACCGACCGATCCGAGTCTCGAAGAGGGATGCCCCGTGCCGGTAAGCGGCTGCGTAGACGGCCACGGCAGACAGCACATTGGCGGTCCATGTGACCCCAAATACCGCCACCTCACTAGCATGGTCACGGGCCGCCAAGAAGCCTCCCAACAGTACGAATGTGTCTGCCGGGATAGGCGGGATGATGTTTTCGATGGCCGCTCCAACTCCAAGGGCGGCATAGATCAGAAATGGGGAACTGTCGTTCAGGAAACCGAGGAGCGGGTCCACCGTACTGCCGATTCCCTAAGTCCTGTCGCGCTCAGGGTCCGGTCTCGCGCTGGTGAGGAGTGCCACTGCATGGACTGCAAGCCCCTCTCCCGCCCCGATCCATCCCATCCCCTCGTTGGTTTTCCCCTTCACGGAAACGGCTTTTTCAGAAACGCCAAGGACCTCGCTCAAGCGCCGCCGCATGGCGTCCGAGTAATTCGCAATCTTGGGGCTCTCGCATATTACGGTGACGTCCACATTCGAGACGGCCCACCCCTCGGCGGCTAACAGAGGCATGACCGCGAGGAGTAGGTCCATCGAGTCGGCGTCCTTCCACTCTGCTTCTCCCGGTGGGAAATGCCGACCGATATCGCCTGTTCCGGCAGCGCCGAGTAGCGCGTCCACCACAGCGTGAACTACGGCATCACCGTCGGAGTGGCCCGCGAGTCCTGCGTGGTCCGGAACATGAACACCACCCAAGGTCAGCGGCCGGGCCGAGTCAAAGCGGTGCGAGTCGTAGCCGCAGCCGATCCTCATGAGGTCTCCAGTTGCAGCGGCCTACTCTGCCTGCCAGGCCCGAATGGCGAGGCACACGTTGTGGCCCCCAAATCCGAAAGAATTGGATAGCGCCACGGTGACGTCACGTTCAACGACACCGTTCTGGGCATAGTCCAAATCGCAATCGGGGTCCGGCTCCGAATAGTTGATGGTCGGTGGGATCAACCCCTTCTGACAGGCGAGCGCACAGACGACCGCCTCCACCCCTCCGGCAGCCCCCAGCAGGTGGCCAGTCATCGACTTGGTGGAACTGACCACTGTCGAGTAGGCGGCTGCTCCCAAGACCTCTTTGATGGCAGCTGTTTCGTTTCGGTCGTTCGCGAGCGTAGACGTTCCGTGGGCATTGATGTAGTCGACCTCGGACGGCTCGAGGCCCGCGTCATCCAGAGCCATGCGCATGGCGTACTGCGCACCAACTCCTTCCGGGACCGGCATAGTGATGTGAAACGCATCAGCCGATACACCGTAGCCGACCACTTCGGCGACGATCGGGCCCCCTCTCGCCAGAGCCGTATCCATCGCCTCGAGGACGACACAACCGGCACCCTCACCGATCACGAAACCATCGCGCCCCGCGTCGAACGGGCGGGATGCACCTTCAGGGTCATCGTTCCGGGTAGATAGCGCCTTCATGTTCGCAAATCCGGACACCGCAAGCGGTGTCAGCGTCGCCTCGGCCCCCCCTGCAATCATCGCGTCTGCGTCCCCGCGCTGAATAAATCGGAAGGCGTCTCCAATCGCGTGAGCGCTCGACGCACATGCAGAGACGGTGGCGTAGTTCGCGCCCTTGGCTCCATGTCGTATGGAGATGAGCCCGGCGGCGATATCCGGTATGAAAATCGGAATGAAGAACGGGCTGACCCTCTTGGGCCCCTTCTCCCTAATGATGTCGTGCTGTGCTTCGAGAGTTGAGATACCGCCGATTCCGCTCCCGAAGATTACACCGAAACGTTCGGGAGTAATTCCGGCCGCTTCAATGTCGAGGTCAGCGAACTTCATGGCCTCTTCCGCCGCCACCATCCCGAATTGCGCAAAACGGTCGAAGCGCCGCACCTCTTTAGGTTCGAGGATGTGCGACGAATCGAAGTCTTTGACCTCGCAGGCGAAGCGGGTCGGGAACTCTGAAGTAGTTTCGAAGCGGGTGATAGGGGCTGCCCCACTCTTCCCAGCCAGAAGCGCGTCCCACGTGGACGACACATCGTTGCCGACCGGCGTGACAACGCCAAGCCCGGTGATGGCGACCCTTCGGTCCTCTCGGGCCGTCATGACCAACCGTCCAGTTGCCCTAAACGGAGGCGACTACTCAGCGTTCTTCTCGATGTAGCTGATCGCGTCCCCGACGGTCCTCATCTGCTCGGCGTCTTCGTCCGGAATATCGATCGTGAATTCTTCCTCGAAGGCCATCACGAGCTCGACCGTATCAAGCGAGTCGGCGCCAAGGTCGTCTACGAACGACGCTTCGCCCGTAACCTTCTCGGGATCAACACCCAACTCATTGATGATGATTTCTTTAACCTTCGATGCTGTGTTGTCAGCCATGGTACCTCCGTACGGGAAATTTCCTGCTACTATCGATAACGGTGAACAACCGAGAACTGGCCTGCATCACATTGCCATCCCGCCATCCACCGAAATGACCTGGCCGGTAATGTAGCGGGCTGCGGGTCCAGCGAGAAAGCGTGCAAGGCCAGATACATCAGAGGGCTCGCCCAAATGACCCAAGGGAATCATTGAATGGAGCTCTTCGACAGTCGTTTCTGGCAAACCTGCGGTCATGTCCGTACTGATGAATCCGGGGGCTATCGCGTTGCATCGGACCCCGCGTGACGCGAGTTCCTTGGCAATGCTTTTCGTGAACCCGATAAGACCGGCCTTCGATGCCGCGTAGTTGGCCTGTCCGGCGTTTCCAGTGATGCCCACGACCGACGTCACGTTGAGAATCACGCCGTCTCGGCGCTTCATCATGCCCCGTGCCAAAGCCTTGGTCATGTTGAAGGCACCCTTGAGGTTCACGGCGAGTACGTCATCCCACTCGTTTTCCTTCATTCGGATAAACAGGTTGTCTTTGGTGATCCCCGCATTGTTCACGAGAATCCCGATTGCACCCAATTCATCCGAAATCTGGGCGACCACAGTCGCCGCATGTGCGGTGTCGGAGACGTCGCAACCGTAACCCCGGTGACCCTCTCCCTCTAGGCCCGCTGCCGCTTGTTGGGCGGCTTCACCATTTCGGCCAATCACCGCCACGGTGCACCCCGCCCGAGCCAACTCCTCAGAGATGGCCAGGCCGATGCCGCGAGATCCTCCCGTGACGAGTGCGATCTGTCCGTTTAACTCGCTCATATGGCGTTCTCTATGCCTTCCCACGTTTCAAAGTCTTCAGGCTCGCCGAGGGAGCTACATGGGATTCCCTTGGCGTTTCGTCGATTGAGTCCGCGAAGCACTGATCCCGGGCCTAGCTCGAGGAAGGCGTCTACCCCCGACTCAACCATCTGGCCCACGGACTCCGCCCAACGTACAGGTGACGTCAGCTGTCGGATCAACAGTTGGCGAGCGGCCTCAGCAGTCGTAACCGGCTGCGCCGTCACATTGGCCACAACAGGGTGGGCCGGGTCTTCGAACGCGGTGTTCTCCAAGTGAGCCCGGAGACCATCCTCCGCGGGGGCCATCAGAGGCGAGTGAAACGCACCGGACACGCTCAGCTTCACTACCCTCTTCGCTCCCAGTTCAGAGGCCAACTCCATCGCTCGCTCAATGCCTTCGATGTCGCCGCTGATCACGATCTGGCCCTGCGAATTGAAATTGGCGGGGACACATATGCCCCCTTCCGTCGTGGCCTGCTGACAAACAGAGACGACATCTTCGTCAGAGAGCCCCAGTACTGCGGCCATCGTACCGGGGCGATCCTGGCCGGCCGCGTACATGAGCTCACCCCGCAAGCGCACCGTACGTACAGCATCGGCAAACCCAAGGGTTCCGGCAGCAACATGTGCGGAAAACTCTCCCAATGAATGGCCCGCAGCCATCGCTGTGTCGGCCACGCGCTCGACGAGGACACGGTGAACAGCGATGGAGTGGGTGAGCATGGCTGGCTGAGCGTTATTGGTGAGCACGAGATCTTGTTCGGGGCCCTCCCAGGCCAAGCGGGAAATACTGAACCCCAAGACGTCATCGGCTTCCTCGAAAGTCTGAGCCGCAACAGGGTGCTCGTGGGCCAGTGACCGCCCCATCCCGACATGTTGTGACCCTTGACCTGGGAATAATAGTGCTAGGGACATGATTCAAAACCGCTCTAGGGTTGGCTTTAGGCTACCAGCGGATGGCCAAGGCCCCCCAAGTGAGGCCGGCGCCGAACGCGACGGTGAGGACGTTCATCCCCGGGCGCAACCTACCCTCTTCAACGGCCTCGTCCATGGCCACTGGAATGGTGGCAGAACTCATATTCCCATAGCGGTCCACATTTACGTACACCTTTTCCATGGGGATACCAGCATAGCGCGCGGTGGCTTCAACGATTCGGTTGTTGGCCTGGTGCGGAATCATCAGATCGACGTCGTCGGGCGTGAGTCCAGATTGCTTCAGCGCTCGATTGGCGCTGTCGGCCATTGACCGAACGGCGTTCTTAAAGACCTCACGGCCGGCCATCTTGACCAAATGGTCACGGTTCTTGAGCACCTCGTCGTCCATGGGTAACGCTGCCCCACCTCCAGGGCGATGCAGGAGTTCGGACAATCTGCCGTCTGAACCGTGATGGGTGCCCAGGATACCTCTCACGCCGTCCGACTTACGTACAACCGCCGCTCCCGCCCCGTCCCCGAAGAGGACACAAGTAGCACGATCGTCCCAATCGATGATTGAACTCATTTTCTCAGATGCAACGATCAAAGCGATTTCACCCCGGCCCGCAGTTAGAAAGCCCTCGGCCATAGTGAGACCGTAGAGCCACCCCGAACACGCGGCCGAAACGTCGAAGGCCACGGCGTTGTCCGCGCCCAGTAGAGCCTGGATGTCACAGGCCGTCGACGGGAGTAGGCGGTCAGGGGTCGCGGTTGAAACGATCAATATATCCACCTCGCCTGCCTCTACTCCGGCCCGTTCCATGGCGATACGCGCGGCCGAGGTTCCCATGGCGGCCGTACTCAGGTCAGGGCCGGCAATGCGACGTTCCCTTATACCTGTTCTTCCGGTGATCCACTCGTCCGTGGTGTCCACCATTGCCTCGAGATCTTTGTTCGTGAGTACGCGATCCGGGAGAAAACGCCCTGTCGAGACAATCTGTACGAGTGACTTCGGGGTCTTCAAGCGATACTCCCTTCCCCAGCCGGCATCGTGAGCTCCTTCTCGAAGTGGGACACCATAGATGCGCGTGCGGCCCTGTCGGCCACACCGATGGCGTTCCGAATGGCTTTGGGTGGGGACCCCCCATGGCAGATGATCACGATTCCGTTCACGCCGAGGAGAGGCGCTCCACCCGTCTCGGTATAGTCGAGCACTCGGAATACTTCGTCCAGGTTGTGGCTCGAGTCGATCTCACCGAGGGAGTTCTTCAAAAGCCCAACGATGAAGCTCGCGACAGATTCGTAGAACTTGAGAAGGACGTTTCCGACGAACCCGTCACAGACCAACACGTCGCACGCGCCCTCGACGATTCCACGGCCCTCTACGTTGCCAACGAAGTTGAGGCCACTCGCGGCCAGGCCTTGGTAGGTCGCCACGGCGAGCTCGTCCCCCTTCTTCGGCTCTTCTCCAATGTTGAGAAGACCGATTCGGGGACTGGCGATGTCCATGAGGTCCTGAGCATAGATCTTGCCTAGGCGAGCGAATTGGATGAGCTGATGCGGCTTACAGTCGACGTTGGCGCCGGAATCCAGTAGAAGCAACGGACCGTTCGCGGTCGGGACGATCGTGCCGATGGCCGGTCGGTCTACACCCGGCAAAGGGCGAAGGATGAACAGGGAGGCCGCCATAACCGCCCCGGTCGATCCCGCGCTGATGAACGCGTCGGCCTCCCCTGTCTTGTGGAGACCAATCCCAACGGCGATGGAGGACTGCGGTTTGCGGCGAAGTACGGTGGACGGAGGCTCGCCAGGCAAGACGCAATCAGGGGCGTGTACAACGGTAAGGCGGTCTTCCGGGTAATCACCTTGAAGGGCGAGTTCCGCGCTTAGAAGGTCACGATCTCCGACGAGAAGAATCTCGAAGTCCGCTTCAGGATCTTTGAGGGCACTGACGGCACCAGCCACTTCGGTGGCCGGGGCCTTGTCGGTGCCCATGGCATCAAGGGCAATCCGCACCTGGTTTGATCCCGTCCCCGAGGGTTATTCCCGGTCCAACTCAATTACCTGCTCACCACCGTAGTACCCGCAGCTCGGGCACACCCGGTGCGGAATTTTTGGGTCCCCGCACCGCGAGCAAGTGTTGGTCACAACGGGCTCAGCCTTGTAATGCGTGCGGCGCTTACGCTTCCGCTGCTTCGAAATTTTCTTCTTTGGAACGGCCATCGTTCAACTCACTCGTTCTTGAGGGCTCGCAGAGCGTCCCATCTCGGGTCCGCCTCCTGCGTAGAGCACTCGCAATCTGCGTCGTTCAATTTCTGCCCGCACTCGGCACAGAATCCCTGGCAGTCCGCTCGGCACTCTATGTACATCGGGACTGCGAAGATCAACTCGTCACGAACATGCGGTTCAAGATTGATCTCACGCACACCCCTTTCGAGGCGACGTGTTTCCTCGTCATCGTCTTCCAAGAGCTCAGAATCGACAAACACCATTGTGACGTCGCGGTCGACCGCTCGTTCTACTACAGCGAGACACCGCCGACACTCTTGGGTAACCGACCCCACTAGGGTCCCACGCAAGACGACCTCACCTGAACCTGCCCACGCGGCGTTGAGCGCCACACGGAGAGGTTTCTCGAGAACGAATCCGCACCCCTCAAAGGAATGTTGATTCGGCTCAAGTGAGCCCTCTACCTGGACAGAACCCTTCCGTTCCAGAAGCCTCAGGTCAACTCTGAGCATAGACCAGAAAAGCTACCCCAACCCCCTAGGCGAGTCAACGCAGAAAACGGCGCTACGACGCCATCCGTACGACCCGCCCGGCAGTGACGCCCTAGAGTCCGAGCCGCTCTTGTCTCGAGAAGAAGAATGAAATTTCGGCGAATGCGTTTCCGTCAGAATCGGACGCATGGATGGCGTTCCGCTCCTTCGATTCGGCATACAATTGCCGAATCGTGCCTTCGTCTGCTTCCGTGGGGTCCGTGGCACCGATCGCCTGTCGCAGAGCCGCCACCGCATCGTCAGCCTCGAGAACCATCGGAATGACCGGACCCGAAGTCATGAAGCTTACGAGCGAATCATAGAATGGCCGCTCGCGATGGACCTCATAAAACGCTCCGGCCTGCTGGGAGCCCAAGCGGGTCATCTTCAAGGCGCGCACTGTAAAGCCCTGGTCCTGCAGATGTCCTAGGATCTTGCCAGCGAGACCGGAACCTACCGCGTCCGGTTTGATGATTGCGAGAGTCAAACTCATATGACCTCATACCTCCGGTAATGCCGTCTCAGTTCTCTGCGGGCCTGAATAGTAACCGCAGCACTTCTCCTCGGGTCAGGAGCCCCACCATTTCCCCTTCTCGGATGACCGGAAGTTCTTCAACGTCACGGTTCACCATGATAAATGCCGCCTCCATGAGACTCTGGTCCTCGGAGACGCACATGACACTCCGAGTCATGATCTCGCGGGCCGTAGCCTCTTCCACGGGGCCCTGGCCCGCCGAATCTCCCGCCTCTTCGTTTTGGGTCTTGGTGACGACGTGCTTCATCGCATCACCGATCGTTACGATTCCTAAGAACTCGTAGTCTTCTCCAACCACTGGGACGGACGTCAAACCTCGACGCACCATCAAATCGACAACTTCCGTGTAGGGCGTCTCGGGATAGACTCTATATTTAGCGGGTGAAAGCACGTCCTCTACGAGGAGTCGCTCATGCAACTCGAGGTCCATCAGGCCCCTCAGTCCGCGAATTTCGGCTGCCGACAGTGCCGCTACCAATGCCGCAGCTCTTTCTTCTTCTCGGAAGAAGCGGACTAGGGCAGGTAGCATTTGGTGCTTCAACGTCGAAAACCGACGAGGTGTGACCAGTAGGATCACGACGCGCGCGCTGGACGGGTCCGTATCCCCAATCTCGGGGACCTCGAACGGCCCTCGCGTGACGCTAAGAACGGCACCGACCGATTTGAGAGTGCCTTCCTGAGCGAGCACAACGACCACATCATCGTGGACCCGCACCACGTCACCGACGACTCGGTTACTGAGATCGATCGCAATCCGGGAGGCCCTTTCGGTCGTGAGGTCGTCTGCGGTCTGGAGCGCGGCCACGAGCACGCCCTCGAGATCGGATGCGTCCAACGGGGTCAGCACCCCATCGTCGCCGAGTAGGTCGATGAACTTCATGGGTTCGTCCGTTTCGGACTCAGCCGCCCTTTCACCCGAGGGCGTCTTGGATCAGACCGACGATTTCGGCGGGACGCTTCGCAACTCGTATCCCGTTCTCTTCGAAGGCTTTTGTCTTTTCTTCCGCAGTTCCAGCGGAACCGCTGATGATTGCTCCGGCATGCCCCATCTGTCGACCTGGGGGCGCCGTCTGTCCCGCGATGAATCCAACCACCGGGATGTTCAAATTTTCACTCACCCACCTGGCCGCTTCCTGTTCATCGGTCCCGCCAATTTCACCGATCATGACGATCGCTTCGGTTTCCGGGTCTGTCGCGAACACGACGAGCGCGTCTACGAAGTTGGTGCCGATGAGGGGATCGCCGCCGATGCCCACGCACGTCGTCTGCCCAATCCCGGCGTTTGTGAGGTGGATCACAGCCTCATACGTCAGAGTGCCAGATCGCGAAATAACCCCTACCGGTCCCGGTGTTACGATCTGTGCAGGAATGATGCCGACTTTCGCCTTGCCAGGCGAAATCACCCCAGGGCAGTTCGGGCCCAGAACTCTGGCACCGCGGTCGCGGGCAAATACATGAGCCCGGGCCATATCGAGTACCGGCACACCCTCGGTGATCGCTACCACGAGGTCCACGCCGGAGTCGGCCGCCTCTTCCACGGCTCCCGCAGCAAAGGCCGGAGGAACGTACACGATGGAAGTGTTCCCCCCGGTCTCGGCAACCGCACGGTCCATCGAATTGAAAATCGGGACCGACTCGCCTCCGGGACCTTTGAAGGACTGGCCTCCTTTACCAGGAGTTACGCCGGCCACCACCTTCGTGCCGTATTCAATCATTTGTCTCGTATGAAACGAGCCGTCACGGCCTGTGATCCCCTGAACGATCAGTCTTGTATTGTCGTCGACAAGAATTGCCATTTGTAGTCTCGTTAGCTCGTCTTGGTTGTGTACGGAGTCAAACTTCAGCCGCCAACTGCACGGCCCGCTCAACGACTGCGTCCATGGAGGCAAACGCCGAAAAGCCTGATTCGGCCAGAATCTCCAAGCCTTCCTTCTCATTGGTCCCGGTCAAGCGAATTACAATGGGTGGCTTTATATCGATGCGTCGTGTTGCCTCGACAATACCCTTGGCGACGTCGTCACCGCGGGTGATCCCACCGAAGATGTTGAAGAGGATCACGTCTACGTTGGGATCCGACGTGATAATCTCGAGTGCGGCGACCACTTTTTCAGGATTCGATGAGCCCCCGATGTCCAGGAAGTTGGCCGGCTCACCGCCGTAGTACTTCACCAGGTCCATCGTGGCCATGGCCAACCCGGCACCGTTTACGCAGCAGCCAACATTCCCGTCGAGTTTTACGTAGCTAAGGTTGGCTTCGCGAGCCTTGGTCTCGGCCCACGGTTCCGCAGAGAGGTCGCGATACTCGGCGATCTCAGGCCGGCGAAACAACTCACTGTCGTCGATGCTCATCTTGGCATCGATAGCCTTCACTTCACCGTTCGTGGTAGTGATCAGCGGATTGATCTCGACCATCGATGCGCCGCTAGTGCTAAATGCGGTGTACAACTGACGGATGATCTTGGCGGCCTGCTTGATCAAAGAAGGATCGTCGTAGAGCGCGTTGGCGAGCCAGAACGCTTGATGGCCCATCAATCCGTATCGAGGATCCACCGTGAGATTTCGGATGGCGTCCGGGTTCGTGTGCGCCACCTCTTCGATGTCGATCCCGCCCTCTGAAGACACCATAAAGGTCGCCGACTGGGAAACCCTGTCGATCAAGACCCCGACATAGGCTTCAGTGTCGATGTCTTCTGCGGGCGTGATGAGCACTTTGTCGACCGTAAGTCCGGAGATCGTCATCCCGAGAATATTTTCGGCATGCTCACGGACCTCGTCGGTGCTCTTGGCGAGCTTGACGCCTCCGGCTTTACCCCGCCCACCGGAGTGAACCTGCGCCTTCACAACCACCATGCCGCCGTAGCTTTCGGCTATTCGGGCCGCCGCCTCGGGGGTGGTGGCTACCTCCCCAGGCGGGACCGGAATGCCGTTGGCGCGGAGGATGTCCTTCGCTTGATACTCGTGGATATTCATATGTGTTAGTCGGGCTCGAAGTCGAATCGACCGATCGAAGCAGCTCCTGTGATGGCGTCGTCACACGCCGCTCTAAAGAGCCTGCGAGGGATTTGAAACTATCAAGCCTCTCAGGGTCGATCAAGGAAGGGCGGCTCTAGCCACCGCCTTGCGCGGCGAGTCGCTCGAGAAGGGCCCTTAGTTGCTCGAGGGAGGAGCCGAATCCCTCGTAATCGCCAGCCCTCAACGCCGTTTCTGCATCCTCCAACAATGTCAGTCCTTCGGCCGGCCACTGGCCTATATCGACGGCGGGCAAGTCGATGCTCACTCCCGCAACGGCTTCAAGATTGGGGCGAGCGTCACCTGAAATCGCCGCCAGGGCATGAATGGCCTCATCGAGTGTTTCTTCCATGGCTACGCGACGGCCATCGCTCACGACGAAGCGCCGCAGCTCTGGGATAGCATCTGCCTCGGCCGCGAGAAAGACCGGCTCCATGTACAGGAGAGTTCCGCCGACCGGTACCAAGTGGAGATGTCCGGTCCATACCTGGCTGCCCCCGGTCCGCCAAAGAGAGAACTGCTGAGAGATGACGGGGTCCTGCTCGATGAGTGCTTCGATCTGACGGGGACCGGGAGCCTGATCCTCGACAGGCACATCGAAAAGCACGAGTTCGCCATACTGATCCGGCTCGCTCCTGGCCACCAAGATGCCCGTCAGGTTTTGGCGGCCCCGCGGTACGAAGACAGACGTCAAGAGGAAACCCTCTTCTGCCTCGCCGGGGAGACTGTAGATCCCGTAGTCAGCGCGGTACGGCACGGGGGTCGCGCCCTGAGCCAGCTCCTGCGGTAGTTCCCATACGTCCTGCTGGCCGTGAAAGACCGGGGCACTCTCCTGATGATACCGATTGAGCACGCGTGCCTGAAGATTCAGCATGGTTCGGGAATACCGCACGTGGTTACGCAGATTCTCCGGCATCTCGTCGAAACTCTTGAACAGCGTCGGGAATCCGGCGCGGTACGCGTTGAGCAGCTGGTCTGCTTCATCAACAACATAGAAGGCCACCTCACCGGTCACGCCGTCAATCGTGACCTTCACGCTATTTCGAGCATAGCGCACAGGTCCGCCGGCCTGGAGATTGTGAGTGGTCGACAGCGGGAACCAGCGCGTGCCTGTGAACCCTTCGAGGATCCAAACGATGTGGCCGTCGTGGATCACGGGATAAGGTTCGTCGGGAAAGCGGAGAAGTGATCCCGAGATCCGTACGACGCGATCGAGAACGTCACGCCGGAAAAGGAAGCGACTGGTGCTCGTGACCTCTGACGCAAAGAGCAGATTGGCATCCCTGCTCTGCCATGCCAGAGCCAGCTTCCTTAATAGAGAGTTGAGCTCGATTCCCGGAGGAAAATCGACTCCCGGGCGGGCAGGGCCCCCGTCGGGTGCCGTCTGTTGGGCGGGATCCACGATGGCAAAGCTTTGCCGCCGAGTGCCGACATAAACTTCGGGCCGAGTGAGGCGCAGCCCTTCAGGGGTGACACCCCCTTCACTGAATTCTGGCGGGATCCCCGAAACGAACATCTGAGGCCGCCCTTGAGGCGTGCGAGATTCGGCCGCAACAGCTACGGCACCCATGCCTCGGACATATAGATCGCGGAGATGGACGTTCTGCCAGTTCGGGTCCTGTATTCCCCGCGGCAGCACTTCCCGGACCGACAATGCCACGGGTTGTCTGCCTTGTGGCGTCTCGTACCGATCAATCGTTACACTCGAAAAATCGTAGTACGGGAAGCGGGCCTCCAGCTCCCGGAACGTGGTGAGCAATGCCTGGGAGCTCCATACAGGAAGGCCGTCGAATTGGGCTGCAGCCGCCTGCCAGTTGACTTCCACTTCTTGCTCGTACTCGAATTCTCGCCGATCGAGCTCCGTGAGCCCGAACCCGATACGGGTAAATTCGATGTTGTGGTCAATGTACGGCGTCTCGCGGTCCAGCTCGTTCGGCTCCACTCGGAATCGTTGGACGAACGACGGGTATGCCTGTCCAACCACCACACCGCCCAGGATGAGTGCCCCCACAGTTGCCGCAGCCGGGAAAAGGCGATTCTTCAAGCCGGCCCACATCGTGCCGACTCCTGCACTCACTGACAGCAGGGTAAGTATCCGGAGGGCCGCGAGCCGTGCCTGGGCGTCGGTGTATCCGAAAATGCTCTGAACCCCAGAGGTCCCGTCAAGCAGGAGTAGGTATCGTCCAAGCCAAAACCGAATCGCCATCAAGGCGAAGAACGTTGCGACAATAACCGCCAGGTGGGTCCGAGGCTGACCCTCGATATCGAGGCGACCCTTGCGCCACTGGAGAGCTCCGGTCGCGTAGTATCCGCCCGACACCATCGTACCCACGAGGAAAACCACGACCATGAAAAACGTGACGAGCGCTCCCAGCACCGGGAGTAAGATGACATAGAACGTCAGGTCCTTACCCAGAATAGGATCGGCCAAACCCCACACGGGTGCGTTCAACAGGAACAGAGCCTGCAGGCCGATGCTCCGAGGAATGGAGGCTCCGAACCAGGTGCCCAAAAGGAGCGAGCCCAGCAGGATCACCCAAAACACATAGTTCTCGGGAACCTGCTCGGAAATTACCAGGTCACCGACCCGGCGCTTGATTCGAAGGCCACCCAGTGTGCGGGCAACGACTCTGAAATTCGCGAAAATCGCCACCGCGACCACGAGTGCCCCCGCGATACGGATGCCCCATTCCCAAAAAATGCGGGTCCAGAAGACAGAAGAGAAACCTACGGCATCGAACCAAAGAATCTCGACGTAGGCGCTCGATGCCGCCCGCCCCATTAATAGGACGACAACCACTGACCCAACGGCTGCCAGCAGAAGGCGGCCGCCTTGTAGATTCGGAATTTTCATCTCAAAGCACCACTCCCTGCGTCTGCAGCCATAGTTCGATTTCTTCCCTGATGGCGTTCAATCCTTCCTCAGTTCGCGCTTCGTAACGCGCCACGATGATCGGTTGTGTATTGGAGGCCCTTAATAACCCCCAACCGTCGTCGAACAAAATGCGCGCGCCGTCTACGTCTATCACTTCTCGAGTCTTCCGGAAGTGCTCTTGTGCTGCCTGAACCAGTCCAAACTTGGACTCCTCGGTCACTTCAATACGCAGTTCCGGTGTCGACGCGTAGACCGGAAAGTCAGCGACCATCTCGGAGAAGGTACGTTCGGATCGTGCGATAAGGTCCACCAATCGGCAAGCGTCGTACGGCGCATCATCGAACCCGAGGTAGTCGTCTGCAAGGCAGATATGACCCGACAACTCCCCTGCGACCAACGCGCCGGTCTCTCGCATCTTTTCCTTGATGAGAGAGTGCCCGGTCCTCCACATGATCGGTTCACCGCCCGCCTTCGCGAACTCGTCGGGCAAGACCTGCGAACACTTCACGTCGTAGATGAGCTTCTGACCGGGTCCTCGCTTGCGCAGCACATCCAGTCCGAACATGAGCAACAAAATGTCACCCCGCACGACCTGGCCTTTCTCATCGACCGCGCCGATTCGATCCGCATCCCCATCGAACCCGATTCCGAGATCCGCCCCTTCTCTCCGAACGGTCTCTATGAGATCGACGAGGTATTCATCTACGGTCGGGTCCGGGTGATGGTTAGGGAAAGTCCCGTCGGATTCGCAGTACAGCGGAATAACCTGCGCCCCGATCTGTTGAAGGAGGGTGGCGCCAACCAAGGATCCGGCCCCGTTTCCGCAATCCAGAACCACCTTTACCGGGCCGAGAAGGTCGAATCTGGCGGCCAAATCGTCGATGTAGCGGTCCAGAACGTCTTCCTGCTCCGTGTTGCCCTCCCCTCCGCTCGGCTCGTTTGGGCGGGTGAGAATACGACCCTTCAGATCTTGGATCGCCTCCCCGTACACCGAGGCACCCTGGAGCGTCATCTTGATACCGTTCCACTCCGGCGGATTGTGCGATCCGGTAATCTGTATGCCACCATCGGTGGAGAGCGTGTGCTCGGCCCAGTATAGGGTCGGCGTGGGCACGGTCCCGATGTCCACCACATCCGCGCCGGCATCGTTGAGCCCACGGATGAGCGCGGCGGCCAAGCTCGACGACGAGGGACGATTGTCCTGGCCTACGGCAATTCTGGGTCTCTTCTCGAGGTGTTCGCTGGCCATACAGCCATATGCGTGGCCTACGCCTTCGGCGACCTCTTCCGTCAGCTCGGAGGCCACCAGTCCGCGGACGTCATATTGCCTGAAAATGTGTTCAGAAATTGTCACAGGACTCCTGCTTCGTTAGCGACCACGACTGACGTGCGGATGAAGCGCGAGACTACGGCGTGAGTCTACGGTGTGAGGCTGCCGAGGTTCTGCCCGAGGGAATAGAGCCCGTCTACGCTCGATCGGGCGAACTCCAACGCTCCCCCCGGGAAAACACCAAGGTAGACGACTATGACAACGCTCACCACCAAGGCCAATCGCATCGCAAACGGCACGGAAATGCCAGCGTGAGCGTCTTCGGCCGGGGCTTCGCGCATCCACATGAACCACGCGACGCGCAGGTAATACCAGTATGAGGCCACGGTCGTGAGGACTAAGATGACCGACATGTAGACTAGGTCGGCCTCCATAGCTCCCTGAAGCAGGAAGATCTTCCCCATGAACCCACCGGTCCCGGGGAAACCAGCAAGGGATAATAGGAATATCGTGAGAACCACGCCTAGGACCGGCTGTTGCCACCCAAAACCGGCATAGTCTTCGATGCGCTGACGTTCCTCGCTCTGCCTCGACACCAACAACACCACGCCGAATGCACCGATATTCATCAAGGTGTAGATCAGCAGATAGAAGAGGAGCCCGGCCGCGGCGGTCTCGTTTGCGGCAACGATCGCCACTAGCAGGTATCCCGCGTGGGCGATTCCTGAGTAGGCGAGCATGCGCTTCACGCTCACTTGGACGAGCGCAATCAGGTTCGCAACCACCATCGTGACGACCGCCAACCACCACAGGATCGTCCACCAACTCTCGTAGGCACCTTGAAACGCCACGGTGAACACTCTCAAGAACGCTACGAATGCCCCTGCCTTGACGGCTACAGCCATAAACGCGGTGACCGGTGTGGGCGCTCCTTCGTAAACGTCTGGGGTCCACATATGGAACGGAACGGCCGAGACCTTGAAGGCGAATCCTACGGCGAGTAGCGCGATGCCGAACCCGAGGAGCGCCTGGTGAGCGCTGCCGTCGGCGATCGCGGATGCCATCTCGCCGATGTGCGTACTGCCGGTGGCTCCATACGCCAATGCGATTCCATACAGGAAGAAGCCTGTGGAGAAGGCGCCTAGCAAAAAGTACTTCAGGCCTGCCTCCGCCGATTTGCGATCGCGCCGGTTCATGGCCGTGAGGGCGTAGACCGCGATCGACATGATTTCGAGACCCATGAAAATCACGATCAGGTCGCGAGCGGCCGACATGACCATCAGGCCAACCGTGGCGTAGATCAAGAGTCCGTAGAACTCGCCCGCCTGGAGGCGCTGCTTCTTTACGTACGCGAGTGAAATCAAGATCCCGAGGCTCAAGGCCGCCAAGAAGATCCAGTTGGCGAAGAGGGCGAAACGGTCCACGGCGATCATGGAGTCTGTCCCGACCTCCACAACCCCGTACATCCATCCGTTGACCGCCGCCGCAAGGAAGACGCCGATCAGGGAAATCCAGCCCAATTCAATCGCCGCATCGGGGTTCCCAATTCGCCGCCGGCTGACACCGAGAATGAGAATCGCCATCCCCCAACAGGAGAGCACGATCTCCGGAGCCAAGGCGATGAGGAAGTGGGCCTGGTTACTGAAGTCGAGATGCATGGTCTAGTCCACCGCCCCGTCGGCGCGGGTCACCACAGAGTTTGCGTCAGAGGCGTCACCTGTAAGAGCCAAAGGCCGGTCATCCTCGTTCGGGACGTCGGCTCCCACATCGCCTTCTATATCGGGCGCCAGATCCGGCACCAGGACCGCTCCAGCCGGTGCGGCCGCTTCGACGCGCTCGAGAATCGCACGTACGCTCGGCTCCATCCGCTTGAGAAGGGGCGTGGGAAATACTCCGATCACAATCATGAGGGCGAGCAGTGGTGTCAGTATGGTGATCTCCCGTCGAGACAGATCCTCGACCTCACGATTCTCGTCCTTGTCCAAAGCATTGAAGAACATCCGTTGGACCATGGGCAGCATGTAATACGCTGCGAAGATGACGCCGGAAGCCGCGCAGATGCCTATGAGCGGATAACTCTCGAACGCACCCAACAATGCCAGGAATTCACCGACAAACCCGCTCGTGCCGGGCAGTCCGATCGACGTCAACGCTGTGACCACGAAAGCGGTAGCCATGAGAGGCGCAACCCGCCCGAGTCCACCGAAGTCTTCGATATTCCTTGTATGTCGTCGCTCGTAAAGCATGCCGAGCAAGAGGAACAGCGCCCCGGTCGAAATTCCGTGGGAAATCATGACTAACATGCCGCCCTGAAGGCCATTGATGCTCAGTGCGAATACACCGATGACCACGAAGCCCATGTGAGCGACCGAGGTATACGCCACCAGCTTCTTGGCATCCGGCTGGACCGCCGCGACCCAGGCCGCATAGATGATCCCCGCCACCCCGAGCGTCATCATGATCATGACGACCGTCGGGTGTTGAGCCGCCACCGGGAAGAACGGCAGCAGGAACCGTACGAAGCCGTACGTCCCCATCTTCAGGAGGACCGCGGCTAGGACCACCGACCCAGGGGTGGGCGCCTCGACGTGGGCATCGGGAAGCCAGGTATGAAATGGGAACAGCGGAACCTTGATCGCAAAGGCCAACGCAAAGGCGGTGAATAGCCAGAGCTGCTCAGTCGGTGACAGCGGGACCTGCATCAGATCGAGGAACCCGAACGAGTTGACGCCGGTCAGCGTCTGCGCCCGGAAGTGCAAGTAGAGGATCCCGACCAGCATGAGGAGAGATCCCAACGCAGTATAGAGGAAGAACTTGATTGCCGCGTAGACTCTTCGCTCACCCCCCCAGATACCGATGATGAAGTACATCGGCACCAACGTGAGTTCGAAGAACACGTAAAACAGGAAGAGATCAACCGCCGAGAAGACGCCGATGACACCGACTTCCAACAGGAGCATCAGTGCGTAAAAAGGCTTCTCTCTCTTCTTGATGTAGTTGAACGACCCAAGTATGGCGAGCGGCGTCGTAAGGGTTGTGAGCATCACCAAAAACAGGCTGATCCCGTCCAGCCCCAGCGCATAGTTCACACCCCACTGGGCGATCCAAGGCCGGCTGCTAGCCATCTGATACTCAGCCCCTGCCCCCGGATCAAAAGCCCACCAAAGCCCAACACTGAGAACAAAGACCACCAAGCTCCAATAAAGAGCCAAATGCTTAGCCCGATCCTCCGGAGCCCAGAGGACATGCGCCGTCCCGACAAGCGGAAGCCAAATCAAAGCATGAAGGATCCAACTGTCATAATTGAGAGCACTCAACATGCGACCCCCACGTCCCAAGAACGCTCAAATCGAGTGCAGGGGTAGGAGGCCAAGAAGCACCCACGAGGAGTACCGAGAGGTACTTCGCAAGAGAGGCAACGCAAGCCGACACCGCCCTGCGCCGAATCAAGCGTTTCATCCATTAAAGGCTCATTCCTAGAATGATCAGAACCCCCACCGTGATGAAAAATGCGTAGGTGTTCACCTGTCCGGTCTGGAAGAGGCTCCCGACCCAACCCAGGGCTCGAGCCCCGTTTCCGGCCAAGTTCACGAACCCGTCGATGATTCCAGCGTCGATCACACGCCAACAGAAGCGAGACAGCGATTGCAGCGGCGTGACGAATAGGCGGTCGTATAGCTCGTCGACGTACCACTTGTTGTAGAGCAGACCGGCGAAACCGGTCGGCTCGGCGTCCTCGGTCGCGACCGGGACGTCTTTCGTAGCCAACATTCGACTGGTGACGATGACCACTATCAAAGCAGCAACCGTCGAAATGACCCCCCAAGCCACTTCTCCACCGCCAAAGGGCGCGGCATGTGCGATCTCGCCTAGGTGTGTCTCTTGCACATGATGTGCGGCCTCGGTTACCGGCTCGAGCCAATGATGGAGCCACTCGGACATCGGGAGCATTCCGAACCCGCCGAGGAATGATTCCTGAAGGTCCTCAGTCACGTTCAGCCACCCGCCAAGCGTGGACAACACCGCAAGCACGGCGAGAGGAATCCACATGGTCTTCGGAGCTTCGTGAAGATGTTCTGCCTCCGCAGCCCCGGTTCTGTTTGTGCCATGGAAGGTCATAACCATGAGGCGAGTCATGTAGAAGGCGGTAAGCATCGCAGCGGCGAGCGCCATCACCCAATACACGGTGTAGAGACCGGCGTACGGAGCATTCTCCGCTCCGGCCATGGCGCCGGTCATCCAGATGATCTCGTCCTTACTGAAGAAGCCGGCGAAAGGCCAAATTCCAGCGATGGCAAGGGTGGCGAGACCCATCGTGACCCAAGTGATGGGCATGTGCTTCCGTAGCCCACCCATGTTGCGCATGTCCTGGGCGTCCCAGTCTTTATGCGTGTGATGGAGGGCGTGGTGCATCGAGTGGATGACCGCCCCAGCGCCGAGGAATAGCAGCGCCTTAAAAAAGGCGTGCGTCATGAGGTGGAACACACCCGCAGTGTATGCCCCTACCCCCACGCCCAAGAACATGTAGCCGAGCTGGGAAACAGTGGAGTACGCCAAAACCTTCTTGATGTCGTTCTGCTTAAGCGCGATGGTCGCGGCGAAGAGGGCAGTCAGCACCCCGATACCTGCCACAACAGCGCTGCTCAAAGGCGACATGGCGAAGAGCAGAGAACTCCGCACGACCAGATAGACGCCAGCAGTCACCATGGTGGCGGCATGGATCAGAGCCGAAACTGGCGTCGGACCCGCCATCGCGTCAGGTAGCCAGATGTATAAAGGTATCTGAGCGCTCTTCCCGGTGGCCGCCACTAGGAAGAAGAAGGTCACCGCGGTCACGAGCGGGCCGCCGTAGGTGAAGAGGTCCTCCGCCCCACCGAACACGTCTACATAATCCACCGACCCGAAGGCCACGTACAGGAGGAAGACGGCCAGTAGGAATCCCAGGTCACCGATCCGGTTGACGATGAACGCCTTCTTACCAGCCGAGGCCTTTTCTTCGTCGCTGAACCAGTAGCCGATCAGCAGATACGAACAGAGCCCTACGCCTTCCCATCCCACGAACATGAGGGCATAGCTCGATCCCATGACCAGGATGAGCATGAAGAAGACGAACAGGTTGAGATAGGCGAAGTAGCGCGGGTAGCCCGGATCATCCTGCATGTACCCCACGCTGAACACGTGGATGAGGAAGCCGACGCCCGTGATCACCAACATCATGACCATGGCCAGTTGGTCGAGCTGAATCGCGGCTGCCACCTCGAAGCTGCCGGTCGCCATCCAGGTCCAGTATGTGCGGATGACCGACTCGTGGAGATCGGCGCCCAACATGCCCACGAAATTGACAACGGTCAGAAGGAACGCGAGGCCCATCACTCCTGGCCCGATCCACGTCGGCCAAGTGTGCGTAGCGGCACGTCCACCCTCGAAGAAGTCGTGCTCGCGCCCTGCCCGGACGGCGTCTGATGACAAACGGGCCGCGGAGAGCGCGAGGACCCCATTGATCACGAAGCCGAGCAAAGGGAGCAGAATGATGAGGCCAGGTAGGAAGGGCTCCCACGAGACGTGGGCCTCGGCCGCCTGGATCACATTCAGATAGAGTCCGAGGATCGTCACAGCCTTACCACTTCAGAAGGTTGAAATTGTCCACGTTGACCGTCTCGTAATGCCGGAAAATAGAGATAATGATCGCGAGTCCGACCGCAGCCTCGGCGGCCGCCACCGTCATTACGAAAAAGACGAATAGCTGGCCTTCGATCCCGACGAAACGTGACAACGCGACGAAGGTCAGATTGACGGCGTTTAACTGTAGCTCGATGCACAGGAACATGATGATCACGTTTCGGCGCACGATTACCCCCATCGTGCCGATGACGAAAATCAGGGCAGACAGAATCAGGGATTCAGTGAGCATCAAACCCCCTTCTTCGCCAGAACGATGGCGCCCACGATGGCCACGAGCAGAAGAATGCCCGTCAACTCAAAGGGAACCACGTAGTCCGTGAACAAAGGTCGGGCGATGGCGCCAACAGCACCGTGCTCCAACAGCGCCGCGTCGATCGCGTCACCGGTCCCAAGCGCCGTTTTAAGGCCGGGTGTGCCTCCGCTGATTTGCCGAGCCAAAAGGCCGCCCAATCCCCCGGCAACGGCGAATCCGATAACAATGCCGACACCGCCCCGAATGTCTCGTTGATAGTCGTGACCGAGGTTCAACAACATGATCACGAACAAGAACAGGACCATGATTGCGCCTGCGTAGACCATGATCTGGATCGCTGCCAAGAAATGGGCTTCGAGAAGCACAAAGATGCCAGCAATGCTTGCCAGGCAGGCCACCATGAAGAGCAGGCTGGCCACGGGACTGCGCCCCATCACAACGCCAAAGGCACCACCGACCGCCACGGCTGCGAAGGCGTAGAAGAGCAGATCAGCCATGTATACCGGCTCGGACAAGCGCAGAAGTCATGAGATCGTTACTCACTCTTCGGATCCTCAGGATCCCATAGCAGCGCCACGGGGTGATCCACTTCCATGAGTCGATCCAGGTCGTAAACGAAGCGGTCTCTCGAATACTCCGCATTTTCGAAGTCGCGCCCCACGTGAATGGCCTCGACAGGGCATACTTCCTGGCACATTCCGCAGAAGATGCATCGGAATTCGTCGATCTCGTATACGATCGGATACCGGTTTCCCTGGTCGTCCTCTCCGCCCACCAAGCGGATGCAGTTCGCCGGACAGACCGTTGGACACAGTCCGCAAGCCACACACTTGGGGCGACCGTCGGAGTGGACCTCCATCCGATGGGTCCCCCGCCAACGAGGGCTCAGTTCGGTCTGCTCCTCCGGGTATTGCTGGGTGACGGTCTTCGGGTTCACCATGTGGCGGAGCGTGAGGGACATGCCCTTTAAAGCCGCCCGGAGATACGACGTGCGACCCGGATCTGGCCGCTGAACCACTTTTGTCGTTACAGCCATATCATATTCCAGCAACGGGTTACGGTATGTAGTCTAATGTACATTATAATCTCATGTCACCGTAGATTCTACGAGGGGTTTCACCTTGCGAGGTGCAGCTCCCCGGATAATGCGCCCACGGTCCAGGAAGAAGACAAACGCAACCGTACACACGGTGCTGACTGCTGTGAGCCCGAGGCCATATGTAAAGCCGTACGGCACACCGATCTGGTCTAGGACCAGCATTGTGCTCGCAATGACCATGACATAGGCAAGCCCCGTCGGAAGAAGGACTTTCCAACCGAGCTGCATGACCTGATCGTAGCGAAACCGGGGCAGTGTCCAGCGCACCCAAATGTAGAGCAGCAGGAAGAAAGCCGTTTTTCCGGCAAATGCACCGAACGTCAGGAGTGTCTTCCAAATCGCGGGCGTCGCAGCGATCGCGACACCTGATTCGTCGAATCCTTTGATCAGTGCGCCGTCGTACCAGAAGGCGTCATCCCAGGTCCCGGGCAAATCCCAACCCCCGAAGAACAAAGTGGCCATCAACGCGGATGCAGTGAGCATGTGAGAGTACTCGGCAATAAAGAACATCGAGAACTTCATTGCCGAGTATTCGGTGTGGAATCCGGTAATTAGTTCCGATTCCGCCTCCGGCATGTCAAAGGGCAGCCGATTGGTCTCGGCGAATGCCGATGTCACGAAGAGCAGGAACCCGAGCGACAACGGTAGCGCGTACCACAAATCGAGCTGTTGCTGCTGCCAAACGATCTCGGTCAGCGTCACGTTGCCGGCGACCATGAGGACGACGATCAAGCTGAGTCCCAATGCCACCTCGTAGCTCACCATCTGAGCCGAGGCACGCAACGCGCCGAGGAACGCATACTTGTTGTTTGAGGCCCAGCCGGCGATGACGATCCCGTATACGCCTAGCGAACTCAACGCCAAGATGTACAGAACGCCGATGGGGACATCGGCGATAATCATGTCCACCACTCCCCAGGGCGTAGGCAGAGGTGCCGCGAAGGGAACGACAGCGAAGGTCACCAATGCCGGAACCATGGCCATCATGGGCCCGAGCAGGAAGTAGAGTCTCGAGGCCGAGTCCGGTAGGGCCTCTTCTTTGACCAGATTTTTCAGCCCGTCGGCGATCGGCTGTAGGAGACCGAACGGTCCGACCCGGTTGGGCCCCAATCGATCTTGAATGAAGGCCGACACGCGGCGTTCCGCCAACGTCGTGTATGCAACCGTGAGCATGACCACCCCAAACATTGTGGCGATTTTGATCGACGTGGTGACCAAGAGGGGGATTCCGGAGATGGGCTGAAGCACGTCCACTCTAGTCTCCAGTCACCGTTACGGTTTCGTTGATCACGGCCCCCGAGTGGTTCACGTCCTCATAGGTGATGCCTTCATAAGCCGCCACACGCTGGCCAAGGAGCTGGAACGCTTGATCGGCGCTACGTGGACCATCGCCGCCCTTGAGGGCAGCCACTGTTGCTCCCAGAATCAGCCAAGCCGGGCGGCTGGCCCCTGGGGCATCAAGCGCGGGCCAGAATCTCTGCACGCGACCGTCGTGGTTGGTAAACGTGCCTTCCTGTTCGGCGAAGGTCGTCACCGGGAGGGAGAAGCTCGCCGAACCCAGGGCCGCAGACGTGTGAGCCCCTAGGTAAATCACCGCTTTCGCGGCCGCCCCAAAGTCCTCGGGAGCATCCGGCAAGGAGTCCCCGAGGACCAAGATCACACCCTTGTGGTCAGCCAATCTCTCAAGTCCACCGCTACCAGCCGCGTCTCCGACCCGTTCGAACCCGAGCAACTCGGCACCGCGCGTATTGGGTGCGAGATCCTCGCGACGGGCGAGTCCCTCAAAGCCGGGAAGCGGTGCTTCCTCACCCTTGGCTGAGCGATAGAACACGTCTCCACCCCCAAGGGCCGCAACGAAGTTGGCTACACCCCCTAGGTCTTCGTTCGACCATGATGGCGACACGACGGCCTTGACCCCCCCGTCCGTCCCTTCGAGGCGATCGACCACAGCTTCCAAGGCCTCGTTCCACCCCATGGCCGTGGTGTGTCCGCCGTCCCGCACCACTGGCGCATCGAGCCTGTCGCCGCGGTTGAGGGACTCGTAACGACCGCGGCCGTAATCACAAATCCAGTGGCCGTTCACGCTGTGGTTATGCCGGGGCTTCATGCGGTGGACGAGGTTGTCCCGCGTGTGAAGATCGATGTTGCAGCCCTGGCTACAGCTGTGGCATATCGATGGCGTGTGGTCGAGGTCCCAGGCGCGGGCCTTGTGGAGAAAGTCCTTGGAGACCAACGCCCCCACGGGACAGATGTCCACGACATTGCCTGCCCACTCTGCATCTTCGAGTCCACTGTCGAAGAAGGTGTCGATCACAGAACGATTTCCTCGCTCCACGACGGAGAGAAGCGGATTGTTTTCCATCTCGTTCAGGAAGCGGACACACCGCGTGCACATCACGCAGCGGTCGCCGTAGAACAGAACGTCACCGCCGAAGTCGTCGCGACCGAAAACCCGTTTAGGCTCCCTGCCCCGGCCGTGCTCTCTTCCCTCTTCGAACACGTAGTCCTGCAACTCACACTCGCCTGACTGATCGCAGATGGGACAGTCGAGCGGGTGGTTCACAAGGTAGAACTCCAGCACCCCGGTTCGCATTCGGTGGGCCTTCTCGCTGGACGTATGCACCACCTGGTCGGGAGCCACCGTTGTCGTACAGGACGGAAGCAGCTTGGGTGCGCCCTCGACCTCTACGAGGCAGAGTCGGCACATAGCCGGCGACGAAAGTCCCGGGTGGTAGCAGTAGTGAGGGACCTCGGTCCCCATTCCTTGGGCTGCTTGCAGCAGGGTCGTGCCCTGGGGAACTGTAATTTCGTTACCGTCGATGGTCAGCGAAACGCTGTCGGGGCTCTGTCCGTTGTCGGCCATTGCGCTACGTGACCCCCATGCGTTCACCACGACGGATCAGCGCGAGATACTCGTCCTTGAACTTCGCGATGGACGATTGAACCGGAGGCGAGACCGAGTCCGACAGCACACAGATCGTGGTGCCGGTCATCTGGTCCGTAAGCTCGATCAAGGTGTCAAGATCTTCTTCGGTGCCCCGCCCATCTTCGATCCGTCGAAGGATCTTGGTGACCCAGGCCGTTCCTTCGCGGCACGGCGTGCACTGACCGCACGACTCATGGGCGTAGAACGATGCCATCCGCATCACCTGGTGGACGATGTCGGTGGATTCGTCCATGACGATGACCGATGCGCAGCCCAACATAGAGCCCGCCTCGACCACCCCTTCATAGGAAAGCGCGCAGGTCTCACACTCTTCGGCCGACAGTAGCGGAACGGAGCTTCCGCCCGGAATCACGGCCTTCAAGGCCCGGCCTTCGGGGATCCCGCCGCAGACATCGTGGATCAGGTCCTTGAGCGGAAATCCGAGGGGGAGTTCGTAGTTGCCCGGCCGGTTCACATGGCCGCTCACGCAGAACAGCTTCGTACCCGGACTCTTCTCGGTGCCCCACTGCCGATACCACTCACCACCGTTCTCGATGATCGGAGGAACCGCACACAGGGTCTCGACATTATTGATTGTGGTGGGCATTCCGAACGCGCCGACAGCCGCCGGGAATGGCGGCTTCACCCTCGGCTCCCCCCGACGTCCCTCGAGGGAGCTCATCAGGCCTGTCTCTTCACCACATATGTAGGCCCCTGCCCCGACGTGTACGGTCAGGTCGATCTTCTGGCCCGAGCCCATGGCATCTTCACCCAAGATGCCATCCTCGTATGCGTCTTCCACAGCCCTGCCGAGAACCTGCGTGGCTTCAAAAAACTCACCCCGGCAATAGATGTAGATATGTTCGGCACCCATCGCGTATGCGGCGATGGCACACCCTTCGATTAGCAGGTGCGGCACCCAACGGAGGAGTTCGCGGTCCTTGAACGTACCCGGCTCCGATTCATCGGCGTTGCAGAGGAGGTAATGGGCCTTGGTCTTGTCTTTGGGCATGAAGCTCCACTTGAGGCCGGTCGGGAAGCCCGCCCCGCCCCGCCCTCTGAGCCCAGAGTCCTTCACCGTGTCGATCACCTGCTCCGGAGTCATCTCCAGGGCCTTCTTCAGCGCTTGATATCCGCCACGCGCCTTCCAGCCGTCGAGCGTGCGCGCCTCGGGGTCACCGAAGTACTTCGACAGAATCGGGACTTCCTTCTCATGGCTGTACGGATAGCCCATTACCCGTCCCCTCCCTCGTCCGCCGAGGATGGAGCGGCGGCGCCCTCATTCTTCAGAACCTTGAGGATCTTGGGCACCTCTTGGGGAGTCACGTTCTCGAAATACCTGGAGTTGATCTGAACGCAGGTCGGGTATCCGCACCCAGCCAAGCACTCTGCTTCGATGGTGGTAAAGGATCCGTCGGAAGAGGTCTCGCCCACTTCCGTGTCGGTGTACTTGAGGAAAGCCTCCAGAACGTCTTCAGCACCGCACAGATTGCAGCTGATATTCGTGCAAACCTGAATCAGGTAACGCCCCACCGGCCGCTTGTTGTACATGGTGTAGAAGGTCGCCACTCCCCGCACATAGGCGCCGGACAAGTCGAGAAGTTCCGCCACCCGATCCATCGTCTCGGGCGAGATGTGCCCCCGAATTTCCTGGGCGAGATTCAACGCGGGCAACAGCGCCGCACGCGAATTCGGGTAGCGACTCAGAATCTTCTCGAAGCGCTCCTGATACCCTCCCTCGAAGAGGGGTGCCTCCGGGGCCTTCTCCGCCAACATAAACGGATAGCTGGCCGAGCCGGCAGCGTGGGCACCCTCGAGTGGACGCACACCCACGAAATCGAGGCCACGGACCTGCTCTTCCGTGAGATCATATTCACCAGTGTTACCGGCCCAGCCGGGATTCTTGAACGGAATATCCGTCATCGGTCGATCTCGCCAAGAACGATGTCCAGGCTGGCATTGATCATGATCAGGTCGGACACCAAGTGCCCTTCGGCGAGCTTTGAAATCACGGACAGGTTAACGAATGACGGGGGACGGATTCTCCATCGCACCGGCTTCTCCCCGCCGTCGCTTACGACGTACATCCCGAGCTCACCCTTGGAGCCCTCCACCGCGAAGTAGCAGTCCCCTTCGGGCACCGCGATACCTTCGGTGATTAACTTGAAGTGGTGGATCATCGACTCCATATCGCTCATGCAGTCCGTCTTGCTCGGAAGCGAGACCCTCGGGTCCTCCACATTGATCGGACCCTCCGGTAGCCGGTCGAGCGCCTGGTGCAGAATGCCGACGCTCTGACGCATCTCTTCCATCCGCACAAGGTATCGGTCATAGCAGTCGCCGTTTTCGCCTATCGGTACCTCGAAATCGTAGGTCTCATAGTCGTAGTACGGCTTATCTTTCCGAAGGTCGTACGAAACCCCCGAAGCCCTGAGGTTGGGGCCGGTGAATCCGTGGTTGATGGCGTCTTCAGCGGAGATCACGCCTACATCAAGCGTGCGTCCGAGGTGGATCCCGTTGGTGGTGAGCAGCGAGTCGATCTCGTCCAGCGTGTCCGGGAACGTTTTCAGGAAGTCCCGTAGCGACTCGGTCCATCCGTCCGGGAGGTCGGCCATCATGCCCCCGATCCGCGTGGCCGACGTGGTGATGCGGGCTCCGGTAAACGACTCGTGGAGCTTGTAGATACGCTCGCGCTCCTGGAATGCATAGAGGAACGGTGTGAACGCACCGACATCGATGGCAGTCGTCCCGAGCCACAACAGGTGGCTGAAGATGCGGTCCATCTCCATGCAGATCACCCGGACTACCTTGCACCGCTCGGTGACTTCCAGTCCCATCAGCTTCTCAACCGCCATCACGTACACGCAGTTGTAGATCAACGGCGCCAGGTAGTCCATACGATCGGTGAGCGGGACGATCTGGTTCCAGGTCCGGTATTCTCCGAGCTTCTCAAAGGACGAGTGTAGGAAGCCGATGTCGGGCATAACCCGAATCACCGTCTCGCCGTCGAGCTCGCAAACCAGACGGAGCACCCCATGCGTCGCAGGGTGCTGCGGCCCGATGTTGATGAGCATGTGTTCGGAGCCGAGCGTAGGCTCCACCGTTTGGATCGTCACGAAACATCCTCCGCTTCCGTATCGGCCTGCTCAAGCTCTGGCGGAAGAAGGGCCGGAGCGCCGCCCATTTCAAGCATCTCCGGGGTGTAGTAGTCCTGATAGTCCTGTGAAAGCGCGCGTTTGGTCTGCTCGGCGCGAGAGAACCGCCCTCTGAGCGGGAAGTCCTTTCTAAGCGGGTGCCCCTCCGCGTAGTTCTGCGGCATCAAAATTCTGCGCAGATCGGGGTGTCCCGTGAACTCGACACCGAATAGGTCGTAGACCTCACGTTCCAACCAGTCTGCCGTTTTCCAGAGTGGGACCACACTGTTGATCGTCAGCGCGTCGAGAGCGAGTTCGCACTTGACCCGTAGCGCCCGACGATGGGTTATCGACCACAGCTGGTAAACCACCTGGATAGGACGTCCTTCGCCGTAGTCGACCGCCGTCACGTCCGCGAGTAGATCGTAGGCGTGATCCGGATCGGACTTCAGCCACGTGAGGAGCTTGACGTTCCGTGTGGGTTCGATAAAGACGACATGTTGATCGCCGGCATGCACCTCGTGGTGCAGGACTGCCTCACCGAAGCCATCCTTTAGGGCCGTAACCGACGGGTGCTCCAGGGAGTCCTCGGAGGCGGCCCGAGGAGCTTCGGAAGGTGCGTCCGAACTCTCGGGCCCCTCCTCCACTGCATCGAAGGCGGATCCGTTGTCGTCTACCATGTCGCGCCGCCTACGGGAGTAGGTCCTCTGACCGGTCCGGACGACGGATCTGGGCTAAGCCGGCGAGGCGCTCCTGTTGGGTAGAATTCCCGAACGGGCCAGACAGCGCCGCGACTTCCTCGCCGCTCGCCTTCGGGAGTCCCACGAGAGTCGGGTCCTCGGCCCTGAGCTCCTGGTGCCGAGTCAGACTCTCTCCCCGGATCTTCTCTTGGATCATCATGAGACCGTAAATGAGCCCTTCGGGTCGTGGCGGGCATCCGGGTACGTAGACGTCCACCGGAACGATCGTGTCGATGCCCTGCACCATGGAATACGTGTCAAAGACACCACCTGAACTGGCACAGGCACCCATCGAGACAACCCACTTCGGCTGTAGCATCTGGTCGTAGATGCGTCTGAGAACCGGAGCGAGCTTGTAGGGCACTCGGCCGGCACAAATTAAGACGTCGGCCTGTCGCGGACTGAAGGACATGCGCTCCATACCGAAGCGCGCCAGATCGAAGTTAGAGGCCGCCGACGCCATCATCTCAATGGCACAACAAGCCGTCCCAAAAGGCATCGGCCAAAGTGAGTTCCGTCGAGCCCAGTTGACCACGAAGTCGACCTTGGTAGTCAGAAAGGTCGGGCCACCCGCTCCGAGAAGGCCGGGCTTGTTACCCCCGGAATGTCCCAAAGCCTGAGCGTCTATGACGTTCGGGTCGCCTGAGTCGCCTTCGTTCAATCCCATTCCAGCCCTCCCTTTTTCCATTCATAGACAAGCCCCATGGCCAGTACGCCCACGAACATGCTGACCGCCACGAATGCACTCCAGCCGAGCTCCCGCATTTCAACAGCCCAGGGAATTAGAAAGATCGTCTCCAGGTCGAAGACGATGAAACTGATAGCCACCAGATAGAACTTCACAGAGAAACGCTGCCGCGTATCACCCAACGGAATCATGCCCGATTCGTAGGGCATGTTCTTCTCGGGCGTAGGTCGACGGGGGTTCAGAACGTGGGAGGCGATAGCCATTCCCAGCGCGTTTATGACTGACACGCCGAAAAGGATCAAAAGCGGGATGTATGATCCCGACATGGCAGCCCTGTGGGGTGGCTTGTGAAATCGTTCACTTGTAGGACGCCGGAAGATATTCGTAGGTTCGAAGAAGTGTCAACCCGTGTTCGGGACACCGGAGAGGCCGGTTTGCACCCCGGTCCCAAACAGTCGTATTTTGAAGGCCCGTCACCTTGCTAGGAGCGTGGGCTTCCCCCTTCAGGGCTTTCGTTCCAGCGCAGCACTGAACTCACTCACAACACCCCGAGTCACACCAACATGCCAATCAAGAGCGACAACTGGATCCGTAGGATGTCCAAGGAGCACGGGATGATCGAGCCATTCGAGGCTAACCAGGTCAAGGACGGCAACATCTCTTACGGTCTCTCCTCCTATGGCTACGACATCCGCGTCGCCCCGGAGTTCAAGGTCTTTACCAACGTCCACAACGTCATCGTCGATCCCAAGAACTTCGACGATCGCTCTTTCGTAGACGTCAACGAGTCCGAATGCATTATTCCGCCGAATTCGTTCGCATTGGCTCGCACGGTGGAGTACTTCCGGATCCCGAGGGATGTCTTGGTGGTCTGCGTCGGGAAGAGCACCTATGCCCGCTGTGGCATCATCGTGAATGTGACGCCGCTAGAGCCCACCTGGTGCGGATATCTCACGCTCGAAATCTCGAACACCACGCCGCTGCCCGCGAAAATCTACGGGGATGAGGGCATCGCCCAACTGCTGTTCTTCGAGGGTGACGAGCCACCAAGCGTGGCGTACGCCGATCGGAACGGGAAATACCAGGATCAGATAGGGGTTACGCTGCCCAAGCTTTGAGCCCGGACTCTGATCTGGATGCCTGTGTGGGAACGGGAGTAAGCCGCTCCGGCGTCACGATCCCCCGGAGGTAATCCGGGCCGCTCTAACTAGTATGTCGGCCGACTGAAGAATCTTGCCCCGTAGGCGTGAGGGATAGTCGGGCGTCAGTCCTGTCAGAAAAGCCTGCACGATCCGAGCGGCCTCTTCCGAGGTGTGTCCTCCGAGTGTGGAGTCCAGCCACCCCTTCGGGAAGAAGATGTCGCCCGTGCGCTGAATCTCTTCGACAAGGGCCAAACTAGGTAGGATGAACTGCACCGATTGGTCCGACCGGAGAGGATGATGCAGAGCCGATAGCCCGGAGCGAACCCACGGCTCGCGTTCCCTGTTCGATGGGTCGCTGAGTTTGGCAAAAAATACAGAGCGGACCTCCGGGTCGCTCGATAGAGCGGGGCGAATGAACTCGAACCGCGCCTTGCGGTCCGGGTTGGCGATCCGCTCGGCCTGCCTAGTAAGTATGCCTTCGAGACGAGGTACATCCCGCACAGCGAGAGCCTCGGCAAGCGCGGTATAGTCACGCTCCGACAGCGGCACACCAGGCACGTCCAGGGACTCGTCCCAGATCCTCTCTAGCCGCTCGACCCCCTCGGCGGACAACACGATACCTCGCCACGCCCGGAAGTAGGTTCCAGCCAGAGTGGGTGATCCGGCGGCCTCGATACCAGACCACAGAGTTCGCTCCAAACTTTCCGACAATTCGAGGCGTTCGGACTGTGTGCTGAGCCGCCAGAAGGCGGTGCCCAAGTATCCCAAGATACGCTGGACGTTCTGCTCCACGGTCTCCGTCTCGAGTCCCCGGAGAAGCAGATCCATCCAGACCTGGGGTGTAATTTCACCCTCCAGAACGGCGTCCCAAAGGGTGACCCAAGCGATCCCCCGAACGAGTGGTTCCTGAAGGGCCGGAAGGTTCCGGGTCAGGTAATCGAGGCTGGCGGAATCAAGGCGGAAGTGTCCATACTCGAGGCCCGAGCCATTGGGAAGCACGAAGTTCGGGCGGCCCCGACCAATCCAGTCTCCCGACGGAGTGGCGGAGCCAACCAGGTCGACCGGCACGTTTAGCGTCTCGTCGTCGTAGGCCAGTAGCATATTGAGGCGTTGCGGCCAAACACGACCCAGGTCCCAAGAATCATGCTGGCGAAGCACCAGAGACGTTATCCAACCGCCGGCGTCTTCGGTGATCTCTGCCGTCATCACGGGCCGGCCCGGCTGTTCGATCCACACTTCACTCCAAGCCCTCAGGTCCACATCGGAGCGTCGGTCCAAAATCTCGATCAAGTCGGGCCACGTGGCATTGCCGTAGCGAAACGCATCCAGGTATTCGCGTATGCCGTCCCGGAACGATTCTTCGCCGAGTAGCACTTCGAGTTGGCGCATCACGATGGGCGCCTTTTGATAGATGATCGCTCCGTAAAGACTACCGGCCTCCTTTAGGTTTTCGAGCGGCTGGCGGATCGAGTTGGCCCCATCGGTTCGGTCGACGCCATATGCCGTGTTGTGATGCGCGAGAAAGAATCGAAGATCGTGATCAATTTTTGGGAACGACGGATGCACGACCTTGGCTGCCATGAAGTTGGCGAACACCTCTTTGGTCCAGACGTCGTCGAACCAGTTCATCGTGACGAGGTCTCCGAACCACATGTGCGCGGTCTCGTGCGCAATGACACTCGCCCGGCCGAGGAACTGCGCTTGAGTCGCGGATTCGTCCAGCATGTGGCTCGCCTGGCGGTAGAAGATCGAGCCAGGGTGCTCCATGCCCCCGTATTGGAACGGAGGAATCAGGACGAAGTCGAACTTGCCGAACGGGTAGTCGATCCCCGTGTATTCTTCGAGCCATTCCAGCGCTACACCGTGCAGATCAAAGATCGCTTCTCTGTTGCGCTGGACCTTTTTGTCGTCGGTTTCACGGTGAAACATCCTCATCGTCCGTCCAGCTCGCTCAGCGCTTTCTACCTGAAAATCGCCCACGGCGAACGCGAACAGATAGGTAGGAATGGGTTGCGTTTCGGCGAACGTATACGTGGCACCGCCGCCGGTAGCCGACACCTCAACCGATGTTTCCTCGCCGTTGGCGATCGCGATCCAACCCTCGGGCACATCGAGCGTGAGAGTGAAGCGACCCTTCAGATTCGGCTGATCGAACAAGGGGAGAGAGAAGTGAGCCCGATCAGGAACGAACAGGGTGTACAGAAAATCACGGTTTCGATTCAGCGCCTCGTCACCCGCGACGAACTCTACCTCGATCCGGTTCCGAACGTCTTCATCGAGGTCGGATGCTGAAACCACGATGTGATCGTTGATCGGCTCCCAATCCACGGGGCGCCCGTTGGCCGAGACACCCCTCACCCGCTCCCCGGGGTTCTTGAAGTCGATCGCAACATCGGAGCCAGTCGGGTCGGACCAGTAAAACTCGACCGTGACCGCTCCTTCTAGCTCCGCTTCGGAGTCCTTCGGCACTCGTAGCGCATAGTCATATCGGATATCGGCGATGGATCCCGCTCGTAACTCAGCCAACGTCCAGGAGATGCCCTCCTCGAATAAGTCGGCCGCCGGACTATCTGAACATCCCGCCACGAGCAGCAGGACTGGGAGAGCCAGAAGGTAGGAGATTCGCACGTTTATATTCATCCTGAGACATCCGAAGAGGTTGACGCCACACGTCAACTTGGCCGGGACCTCGATTCCCTGAAAGGGTTCGGCCCAGGGTATTCAGACACGACAAAGGGGAGCCTCCCGAAAGGCGGGGACTCGGCGATTGGGTTGCGATGGAACCTTGAATGAATTTCCGTGCCCCGACTCGATGGCCCTGGTTACATTCCCGCATGATCGATTCTTCCCCCGTTCTAACTGGTTACTGCGCTGGCGCCGTGGGACATCCCTTCCACGGCCCATACCACGACCAGGAATACGGATTCCCCATCGCGGACGATGATCGCCTCTTTGGTCGACTCGTCCTAGAGATTAATCAGGCAGGACTATCCTGGCTGACGATTCTGAAGAAAAAGGACAATTTTCAACGCGCGTATGAAGCCTTCGATATCGCCAAAGTGGCCGACTATGGCGCGGCGGATCGGGCGCGCCTCTTGTCGGACCCAAGCATCATCAGGAACCGACTCAAGGTCGACGCCGCCATATACAACGCCGGTCGCATTTTGGAGGTACAGGAGGCACACGGGTCGTTCGCGGCTTGGCTTTCCAGTCATCACCCGAAGCCCCGGGCCGACTGGGTGAAGTTGTTCAGGGAGACCTTCAGATTCACCGGTGGCGAGATCACCGGCGAGTTTCTGATGAGTACCGGTTTTCTCGCGGGAGCACACGAACCGAACTGTCCGGTGTACTCCCGCATTCTCGATCTCGACCCGCCCTGGGCAAGCGTAGGGAGCGACGCGTCGTGAATTCGGGCGCGCCTGCCAGAGGTTCCTGGGCTCTCACCCCGTTTCTCCAGCCCTGGTGGTTGCCGGGGGGGCACACACAGACCCTTGCCGGAAAGCTGCTCCGCCCCAAGCCCATCCCCGGCGTGACTGCGGAGCGCATCGATACCTCCGACGGCGATTTTTTGGACCTCGCGTGGATGCCCGAGACCGATCCCGCGGCGCCTATCGTCCTGGTTCTCCATGGGTTAGAGGGGCACACGCGCAGGGGGTACGTGATTCAGATGTTCCAAGCGCTGGCACGCCAGGGGCTGAGACCGCTAGGACTCAACTTTCGAGGCTGTTCAGGGGAGATAAACAAGGTTCCTAGATTTTACCACTCCGGCGAGACCGAAGACGTGGCCTTTGTGGTCGATCTCATACGAGATCGTTTTCCGGGGCGCCCCATCATGGCGGTGGGGTTCTCCCTTGGAGCCAACATCTTGCTCAAGCTCTTGGGGGAACAAGCCGACCGCGGAGAATCGCCGATTTCCGCTGCGGCTGCCATTTCGGTCCCGTACGATCTCTCGGCGGGGGCCGATGCGCTCGAGCAAGGGTGGATGGCCCGCTTCTACACGAAGTACTTCGTCACCTCGCTCATGAACAAGGTGCGTGCCAAGGAAGGGCTTCTAAAGGGACTCCTGGATCTGACCAAGGTGAGCGACGATTCCACGATCCGGACCTTTGACGATGTGGTCACCGCTCCCCTTCACGGTTTTGTCGATGCGGAAGACTATTACCGCCAGTGTAGTTCGAAGGAATTCGTCGCCCGGATTACTACACCAACGCTGCTTCTGCATGCCCTTAACGATCCGTTTCTCCCGTCCTCGGCCATTCCTCTGTCCCGCATTGCGGGCAACCCCGATCTGACCCTTGTGCTCACCGAGCGTGGTGGGCATGTCGGATTCGTGGAGGGGGCGGCACCGTGGAAGGCAATGTTCTGGGCAGAACGGGCGGCGGCCAGCTTTCTCAGCCATCACTCCCAACTATCCGCATCGCAGTGACGCATTATGAGAAGCGTCCGGGCTACCTTGACCGACGATAGGAAAGCGGGTAGAGTGGCGCCGTCCTAGTTAAGGATAGCTTGGGCACTCGCAAGATGCGTTGCCCGCCGAACGACAGATGAGGGAGCCGGTCCATGGCCGAGGGAACCGTTAAGTGGTTTAACGACAGTAAGGGATTCGGATTCATTACCCCTGACGAGGGTGAGGGTGATTGCTTCGTACACTACTCAGCAATCCAGGGTGATGGCTTCAAGAGTCTGACTGAGGGCGACCGGGTGGAGTTCGAAATGGGAGAGGGTCCCAAGGGCCCCGCTGCTGAGAACGTGACGAGACTCGCCTAACTCAATTCATCTGGGGCCGCTCCGCGGTCCTTCGGATCGGAAAACGCCTCGGCGCTCGCCGGGGCGTTTTTATTCCTACTGGTTTCGGAAGAACGCCTTGCCGTGCCAACCGTCGGTGGCAGCGCGCTCCCAACGACCCTCACGCTCTTCAGTCAGGCGGGTGACTGTATTGTCGAATACAATGGTTTCGGGACCAACCGTACCGTCCTCCGCGAGGCGCTTGAACTCCGACCGAGCCGCGCGTTGTACGGTGTCGCCTTTCAGGAACCATACCGGAGAGCTATCGAGAATCGGAAGGCCAAGGACGCCTTCTTCCTCCTTGAGCACGCGCACCATAGCGTCGATAGAGCAGCCCGACGGCGGCTCAGACGCTTCATCTACAGCGACAAGCAGGAAGCGGCCGTGACGCCAGTCTCTGCCGCAGCGAAGCTCGACGCCGTGCGCCACCCACGTATCGAGAAAGTGGTCGACCTTGTTCAGAAAGGCCTCCTCTTCCGACGCATCGAGGTCTCTCCCCACACCGAACACCCACAACCGCGATTCGTCTGGTAACGCTTCGAACGGAACTCTCGACATCAGGCTATACCTCTCGCGCTCGCGTCGTCCGCGTCCCGGTCAGAAGGAGGGGGGCCACCGCCCGAAGGAACCGCCTGCGGGGGCGTCTTGTCCAGCAAGATAGCCATCCAGCGAAGATCCTCGGTGTTCTCCACCATGATCTTCACCACCATCGTGAGCGGCACGGCCAAAAGAGCTCCTACGGGTCCCCAAAGCCAGGCCCAAAACAGCAACGAGAGGATCACAACCAAGGTGGACAACCCGAGACGTCTTCCCATGAGGTTGGGCTCGATGATGTTCCCGAACACGGTATTGATCACACCATAACAAATCGACACGGCCAAGAAGTGCCCCAGCGTCCCAAACTGAAGTAGGCTGAGCACGAGCGCAGGGACCGCCGCCAAGATCGAACCGACCGTCGGGATATAGTTCATGACGAACCCGATCAGGCCCAGCAGAATCGGAAAATCGAGTCCCAAGAACCACGCGATTAGTCCGATGAGCAGCCCAGTCGCCAGGCTCATGGCGGTCTTGATTCCCAGGTACTCCTGAACCTCTCGGATCACCTTGGTCATCCGGCGTCCATCCCCCGCCTCGGGACCCAATATCGCTCTGAACTTGAAGGGAAATACGGTCGCCTCGGCCAGAATGAACGCCATGATAAACAGGACAACGAACGTATTGCCCAAGAACCCGACCACACGAGCCGCCGTCTGGCCAAACAGACCGATCATCGCTCCAGGGTCGATAAGGTTGAGTGTGAGATGCTGATCTAGGGGAATGCCGAAACGGTGGCTGAGACCCTCCACCCAGGACTGATAGAGGGTGCTGAGTCGCTCCTGATAGCTCGGCAGTTGCGTCTGAAGATCCGCAACGGATTGAGTGCCGAGCAGGATGATCCCTCCGAAGAGTGCTCCAATCACCAGCATGGTCAGGACTACGGCTAAAGGTGCCGGTATCCTTCGCAACTGCAGCCAAAACATGATGGGCATGCTCATGACAGCCAAGAAGAGCGCAAGGGCGAAGGGCAGAAGCATGCTCGCACCGAGCCTCAGCCCGGCCACTACCACAACAAAGCACGCCACCATGAGAAGGAAGCGGGCTCCAGGGGTGTCGGTTCGCTCGAAGATCATCTAAGGTTTCGCGTCAAGAGACGTGTTGCTCCGGGTTCTGGGCGTCCTCCCGGTTGTCCAGCCTACTTACCAAGATCGCTACACGCTGCGTACCGTCCAAGGACTGTCCTTCTTTCCAGAGTATCGCTACCTGATGTCAGAACACCCCTCTGCCCCCCCGGTTCCGAATCCTGAGTCGGATGCTAAGCTCCTAGACCAGTGCCGGGTGGACACATTTCGGTCCGGCGGCAAAGGTGGTCAGCATCAGAACGTCACCGAGAGTGGGGTGCGCCTCACGCACCTACCGAGCGGTCTCGTGACGAGTAGCCGAAGTCTTCGCAGTCAGGTCCGAAACAAGAGGGCCGCCCTGAGAGCGTTGAGGCGAAAGTTGATCGCGTCGCAGAGGCGTCCGCGGCGGCGGATCCCTACCCGAATTCCCAGGGCTGCCAAGGAACGTCGACTAAAGGCGAAGCGAAAGAGGTCGAATAGGAAATCGCTTCGGAGGAAACCGTTGGACGAGACGTAGTGCCTTGGCCTACCATTCGACCTGAGCATGCCCTGGGTCGTTACTGTTTATGATCACTCGCCGCAAGAGATACAACGTAAACCATTGTCATTAGCCCAGTTACACAACGCGCCCGGCAGGACTCGAACCTGCGACCTACGGATTAGAAGTCCGTTGCTCTATCCAGCTGAGCTACGGGCGCTCGAGACGGCATGATTCAGCCGAAACCTCGTGGAACCTAATAGACGGCCGGACGCCGTCAACGAGCTTCGGCCAGCGGACTATCGAGATGCGCTCAACCGCTCGAAGACGGCCGAGCAACTACCGGAAGCACCCTTCCCGCCCATCGCGATTCCTAATGCCCGATGAAGGAACGTATCGGTTCCGGCCTCGGGTGCCGCTCCGAAGTACCCCTCCATGGCTAGGTCGACAAACGCCTCTTCCGGATCGCGTTTCAAGGCCCATTCAAACCGCACGTATACGTGGACGGCACGCTCTCGGCCGACACATGCATTCCCGAGTCTCTCCGTACCAACGATGTGCAGTCGGGGGAGGTACCCCAGGGTTTTACGAAGCGTCCCGGCTACGCAACACATGCACACGGCCTCATCCTAGTCTTCATGCGAGGCGTCAGTTAGCCGCTAGTTCAGATCACTCCAAGCGGGATAGGACGAGCGGTTGATCAAGATACGATGAAAACCGAATGAGCATTTCCACCTACAACTTCGACCCGTTAAAGGATGACGGCAGCGACTGTGTATAACATCAACGCTCCGGCTGCCGCGATTGTTGCATACGTGATGTCCCCTACCCCGGGGTCTACGGCGTGTCGAAGCTGTATTGCAAGGCCGGAAGCGACTCCAGCATTTCTTTGATCTCGGACCTGGTCCGGTCCGTCGGGATTCCGTCACTGGCCGCTCGCAGCAAGCCAGCGACCGTCTCCATGTGCGATTCCTTCATTCCTTGTCGGGTGATTTCGTGCGTTGCGATCCGCGATGCCGTTCGAAATCCCCGCTTCTCGTCTCCACGCACGTGAGTCAGCGTCAGGAGGATGTTGCTCTCCAGCAGCCGGTGCTCGAATGACGGCGGATCCCCTTCCCGGAGGTCCAGCATGAGCTGATGTGTGCGGGTGTAGCCCTCGGCCGATCCGTACAGTCTAAAGCCCACATCGGACAAGGCTTCTCCCAGCGCTTGGGCGTTCTTGATCATCTGCTGACTGTATTCGGCCCCGTAGGCCTTCATTTCCAAGAACGAGACTGCCGCTGCGGCATACTTGTTCAGGTCGCGTGTTTGAACAAAGGTCGGATACTGGAGGGCCATCAGTTTTTCGGCCAACTCGGCTTCGTTAGTCAAAATCATCCCGCCGACGGGTCCGCATAGATTCTTGTGAGTACTCACCGTCACGATGTGGGCCCCTTCGCGCAGTGGGTCCTGAAAGTCCTTGGTCGCGATCAGAAGTCCGAGGTGAGCAGCGTCATACAAAACCAGGGCACCAACAGTGTCAGCGATGTCGCGAATGGCCTCGAGAGGGTACGGAAAGAGCACGTTGCTCGCCCCTACGACGATCAGTCGTGGGCGCCGCTCCATCACCGCTCCTCTCAGTGCATCTACATCAATTCGAAAGCTATCCAGCTGTGGGAGGGGAGCCACCTCGAGGCGTGCTAGGTGCGGAGGGCCCTCCAGGTTGTAGCTGTCGTTTCCGCCATGATCGGCATCGTGCGCCATGATCCGGTCGCCTGGCTCCAACAGCGCGAAATAGACTGAGGCGTTGGCCATGGAGGTACTTACCGGCCTCCATTCCACATAGTCCGCGTCGAATAAGTCCCTGGCGGTCCCGATCAGGATTCCCTCGATCTCGTCGATGAAGTCGTTCTGACGTCCATGGGGATAGTACTTATCCCCTGGATATCCCTCCGTCACCCGCGTCGCGAGGTCGGAGTCGAGCAACCTTCGGGCGCTCCTCGAAATGAGGGTTTCTGCCGGATTTAGATTGAGGCACTCAGTAGCTCGCCAGTCGTCGTGTCGACCAGACAATGATGTAATTCGGTCGGCCAACTTGGCCGGAGACATGGTCGATGCTTCGGCGGCGACACCTTGGAGATACACCCGGGCCTTTTCGGTCATAACCCGGGACTTCGCTTCGAGCATTGTTTCCCGCCCCTTCGGGGATGTCTGAGAGTTGAGCCGATCGGCAAGAAAGGCCGCCCCATCCCGGCGTGCAAGGCCTCACGCCAAGCTGCGCTATCCGTTGGTTTCATCTCCGAACCCTACTATGAAGTGGTACGGCTCCTCCGGCCCGGTTGGCTCACGAGTCGGCGGCCGTCCCTAGTGGCGGAAAAAACCTGCGCGCCGGGAAACCCAGTCTGTGAACCGATGTTTATCGACGAAATGAAGGTCTACCTGGACGGACACCGGCTCGGCCGGACGTCCACGCTGACAGAGATCAATGCGAGGAACATCGAAACGATTCGGTTCTTCAGCCCCGCCGAAGCTGTCGCCCGTTGGGGTGCCGGAAATGGCTACGGGGCGATTCTAGTCAAAACAATCGGCTGACCCCGACCAGGCTCTCTGGAACCCCATCACTCTGCCGGAGAACTCCAAATGTCTCCAATGGTGAACCCGTTGGGGAACGGATCTTCGGGGTCCACTACATACTGAGCAAATCCTGTGATCCAAGCAGTGCCCGTCAAGCTGGGAACCACGGCCGGGTAGTCTCCGACAGTGGTTTCAGATAGCAAGCGGCCGGTAAAGACGGTTCCCAAGATTCCTTCGTGCCGAAAATCCTGATTCAACGGCAGCTGCCCCTTGGCGTGCAGGGCGGCCATCTTGGCACAGGTCCCAGTGCCACAGGGAGAGCGATCCAAGACTCCCTTCCAGGTAGATGGACGATCCCAGTCCAAACGGCCGGTCGAAACGATCACCGTGTTTCTACGGTCCGCTTCCGGTCCGATCGCCGGCGCCGACAGTTGAGCGATGGTCACCCCTCGGATCTCACGGTTGTCGGGATGTACGCAGTCCAACTGTTCCTGTGTGGCTGCCTTGATCATTTCACCCACCCTGACCGCGTCACCTGCTTCGTCGGCCGTGAGGGTAAGACCGAGCTGCTCCGCGTCAGCGATGACGTAGAACATGCCGCCGTAGGCCACATCCACCGATACGGTACCCAGTTCGGGCACCTCGACAGGCGCATCGAGGTGGACGGCGAACGCGGGCACATTCTCAAAGGTCACGGCCCGTACTTTGCCAGCGTGCACCTCGGCCCGCACCCGAATCAATCCGGCCGGCGCCTCGAGCACGAGCTCGGTGATCGGTTCCTGAACCCGTACCATCCCAGTCTCGATGAGAACGGTCGTGACCGCGATCGTGTTGGTGCCCGACATTCCCGGATACTCGACCTGCTCCATGATCACAAATCCGGCGTCGGCTTCAGGGTTGGTGGGCGGCAGAATCAAGTTGCAGTTGGCCGCCGGGTAGCCCCTTGGCTCCCTCAGCATCCGGAGACGCAGGTCATCCGCCTCGTTCCGGAGGTACAGCATCTTCTCGAACATCGTGGTTCCTGGAACGTCAAGCACACCGCCCACAATCACACGCCCGGGCTCACCGCACGCATGGGTGTCGACGGCGTGGATCACGTTGGTAACACGCATTGTTACTCCTGATTCGAGGACTCCGACCCGTCGCAGCTTTCTAGGTTATGCACCGGTCGAGAGAGATATCAGAACGCTTTCTGGTAGGTGAGCTTGACCACGCCCGTGCGCCGGGCCCATCGGGTCTCGTGTGGATCGAAGAGATCTCCGGTCAGATAACCGGTATCGAGCACAACGAACAGATCGCTCCCCGGTGTGTGTATCCAGTCGACCCGCACATTCGCCTGCAGCGTCTCGGAGACGTCGTCGTACTGCACCAAGGCATTGGCGAACAACTTGCGATTCACAGCGGCCTTCACGGTCAATCCAAGGACAGTGGTCGAGAAGTTTCCGTCCTGGAGCGGCAACGATATCTGGTTTCGATCCACTGTTCCGATCAGGGTTAGATGCGGCCCGGTGGTCCACTGTAGTGATCCGCCCACCTGGGTGCGGTCTCCGTTATAGAAGTCGCCCGTCGTCACGTTGATGCCACCCGAGAGCGGACGACTCGGGTTGGTTCGCACATTAGCGCCCACACGATTGAACTCGTAGCGGCCGACTGGAATCCCGACGTCCGAGGAAATGAAGAACACCTCGTCAAGGACTTCGGTCTCTCGGCTGGCGTTGATCGTCACTCTATCGACCGACTGGGTGGTCAATGTACCCGCCAGCTTCGTCTCGGCGGACTGTTCCAGACCATCCTGTCCGTCGATCCGCATGGTCTCCCCAGTGAAGGCCACCTGGCGCACCCAGGAGCTGCCCTCGAACCGTGGGGAGAACCCCGCATTGGCCTTCCGTCGTTGTTGATCCCCACGTCGTACCAAGCCCAGCTCCGGGAGGTATCCCTCCCCGATATCGAGATACCCGGCCCCTACCTCCCAGAGATCGTTCGCCAGTGCAAAGTCGGCGCTTCCAGCCAACGAGCTGCCGGGAAGATCGTCTGAATCCCACACATTGGCTCCCCAAGCGGTCAGGAAGCTGCTGTTCCAGAACCGGATCGCCAGATCGCCACCCAGAACTCGGTTGTGTCCCAAGTGGTTCTGAAGGTTGGTGAAGATCGCCCCCACGGTCGTGCGCGGCAGGACATCCACCCGAACCCGTGCCACACCGTTGTTCGCACCGGGCACGTCGACTCCGTCCCGCGTATGGAGGTTGAGGACTCCAATGGAAAACGGTCCCGCCTGGCCAGTCAGCCGGCCCCCTCCAAGAATATCGTTTCTGATACCGATGCGCCGGCTGAAGAACGCCTCTGTGGATCGCGCCTCACCGAACGTAAACACCCCCGCTCTCTCCAGGAAGAATTCCCGTTTTTCAGGGAAAAACAGGCTGAAGCGAGTAAGGTTGACTTGGGCGTTGTCTGCTTCGACCTGCGCGAAGTCGGTGTTCAGCGTCAGGTCCAGGGTGAGGTTCGACGTCAGTGAGTACTTCACGTCGACACCAAGGTCCCGGAGGATGTCCGTCTCGGGCTCCTCGCCGAACTTCTGTGCCCCGGCGATGGCGAACGGCTTCACTTCGAGGTTTCGGCCTCTTCTAACATTCTCCAGTCCCTCTAGGTCCGCCCACTGAGAGGCCTGGTAAAAACCGGCGCGGAACCGCTGGGGAATGTGGGGCCACAGCACTTCTTCGTTCTTCCGCCGGATGGATCGGTACAGCACCATGCCCATGACGAGGGGGTCCGTCGCCGGAAAACGAATCGTCGTAAACGGAATCGCGATTTCCAATTCCCACCCCTCCTCCGTGACGCGTCCCTCGCTGCGGTACACGCCCTCCCACTTCCAGTCTTCGCCGTGGTTGATCTCTTCGTCGGTGAACTGTCCGTCTTCCTGGGTCCCGAAAACGTTCATGCCGAACATGTAGCCGTTGCGGTCGTCGTTGAACGTGTCGAGGCCGATGGCCACACGATCATCGAAAGGCACCTTCCCCTCCCTCTCGAGGATGGTGGCGATAATCTTGTCGGGCTCGGAATCGAAAAGCTTCAGGCCGAAGTAGAGGTGGTCGTCGTCGTAAGCGATCCGTACCTCGGTGCGTTCAGAGGGCTCACCACCGTCCACCGGCTCGCGCTGCCGGAAATCGTCGATCGGCTCGATCCCCTGCCACAGTGCCTCATCGATCGCCCCATCGATCACAGGGGCCTGGGTTATGCGAACTGCCCGCACCTTCATGCAAGGACCCCCGCACTCGGCGGCTCTCTCCCCGCGAGTTGCCTGCGCCACGAGACCATCGGGGGCGAGCGGTATTGTGGAGGCCAATACCAGGGTGGCCCAGAGCGCACGTGCAATCATGAGGCGTTTGTTCTCCAGAAGTTCGATGTGTCGTTTGGTCGGGCCAGGCGTCACTGATCTATAAACTGATCCGAAACACTGGTGCTTACAACAGGTGCAAGGTGCCTACCGTGCAGGCTTCCCCAGGAGGGGCGCATCGGGGATTCACGGGACCCGGGTTGCACGAGAGGCCAGCAGAACGTAGAAGGAAGCACGTTTCACCGGAGAACTCATGTCCGCAGGACGAACACGACACACCGCTTTAGGGGTCCGACGATCGGGTGCTCCGGGTGAACCCGCCAACTCCAATCGGACGTTGCAAAGCTCGGGTCGGCGAGTGTTTCTACTGCCATTCATTTTCACCGTGGCCCTGCTCGGGGTGTCCTATATGCCGGGCATTGAGGGCAATGCGGTGCTGGTTCGGTCATTTTGGGGTGCGTCAGCCGTCCTCCTCGTGTGGCTAGGGACTCTCTTTCTCCAGGCTGGTGCACCTCCCGGACGGTCACTTTCCTTCCGCGTCAGGCCGCAACATTGGCTTCAGGCGGTCGTGCAGGTCGCGGTGTTTGCCTATTGGGGATGGTTTTGGCAGCCTGTCTACGACTTCGTGTGGCTCCTGGCGGCCCAATTAGCGTTCGCCTACGCCTTCGACGTGCTTCTTTCCTGGTCACGCCGGGAGACCTACGTCCTCGGATTCGGCCCTTTCCCCATCATTTTCAGCATCAACCTGTTCCTGTGGTTCAGGGATGACTGGTTCTTCCTTCAATTCCTGATGATTGCGGTCGGATTCCTCGGGAAGGAATTCGTCCGGTGGCACCGTGAAGGCCGTGTTGTGCACATCTTCAATCCTTCCGCTTTCTCGTTGGGATTGTTCTCACTCGCGTTGATCGTAACCGGCTCCACCGACCTGACTTGGGGCCAGGAAATCGCGTCGACCCTGACCTTGGCGCCCAGGATATACCTTTTCCTGTTCTTGATGGGCCTGATCGTGATGTATTTCTTCGGGATCACGTTGGTCGCTGGCTCTGCCGCAGTGGTGCTTTTTGCGCTTTCTGCGGCCTATTCAGCGGCGACCGGGGTGCCGTACTTCCTCGATTCCGAAATCCCGGCCGCGGTGTTCCTGGGATTACATCTTCTGATTACCGATCCATCGACCTCACCTAAGACATCATTAGGCAAGAGTTTATTCGGTGCACTATATGGACTTGGCGTTTTCGGACTTTATGCCCTACTCGGCTCATTTGGGGCGCCGACCTTCTACGACAAACTTCTATGTGTCCCACTCCTGAATCTCAGCGTCCCGATGATCGACCGCCTCGTTCGTTCGGTCCGCGCTGGCGTCGAGTCGAGGAGGTTGCTGCCCCAAGGGGCTAAATGGCAAAGCAATCTGGCCCACATGTCTGCCTGGATCGTCTTCTTTGGCGTGATGTCGGTTACCGGTAAGACCGACAGTAGGCATGCGGGCGACGCCGTCCCATTCTGGGAAAAGGCCTGTGCAGACGGACGAGTCAACGCGTGCGGACGCCTAATGCAAGTCGAATCCACCTACTGCGCCGACAATTCGGGGTGGGCCTGCAACGAGTTGGGCGGTCACTACGTGCGTGGAGAACGGGCATCTCCCGACCCCGAACTCGCTATGGCATACTTCACCAGAGCCTGCGAGGCCGGTTTCATGTCTGGATGCGTCAATATCTTGGAGCCCGAGAGTGCGGTGCGCTCGACTCCGCGACCTCTGGACCTGAGGTTGATGTTGCGCGAGGGTGGAAAAAACCTGATGGAGATGTCAGAACCCGAGTTGTATGCGCGGGCTTGTGAACACCGATGGGAGTTCGCTTGTGTCGGTGTCGGGAGCTGAGATGGGACCGACAGGGACCGTTTCGGGCTGGGTAGCGGGCCTGGCCGCCCTGATCACCTTGATCGTAGTTGGGGCCTTGTGGGTCCTTTTCCCGGCTTCTCCGGTCAGCGACCGGCTCGTGGCAGAACAAACGCTACCCGAGAGCCTGCCTGGATTCCGGGAGGATGCGTGGTTTCTCCCCGACGATGATCTCCTGGGATTCGTGGATGTGCCCGGTGGATCGTTCGTCATGGGGAGTGATCCGTCCGAAGATCCTCTGGCCTATCCGAATGAGCGTTGGTCGCCGACTCGGGCTCAGGGGACGGTGGAACTTCCCGGGTTCTTGATCGGACGGTACGAGGTGACCGTCGCACAGTTCTCACGATTCGTGGCCGAGATCGGGTACGCGGTAGATGACCAAGCTCTGTTGGGGCCACCGGACCATCCGGTGTCGAGCGTCTCCTGGACAGACGCGCTCGCCTACGCAAGGTGGCTCGAACAGTCGCTTATCGCGTCACCGAACACACCAGAGCAGATAGCAAGCGCGTTGCGCGATGGATGGCGGATCAGTTTGCCAACGGAAGCCCAGTGGGAGGTCGCCGCCCGTGGTGCCGACGGGCGGGTCTATCCGTGGGGGAACTCGCCGGACCCCGAACTCGCCAATTACGAGAACACTGGGCCGCGCCCGGTGGGCAGCTTCGATTGTCAGGCCTGCCCTTTGGGACTAGCCGACATGAGCGGCAACGTGTGGAAGCTCACTCGAAGTCCCAACCGGGCCTATCCGTATGACCCGGGCAGATCAGGCAATCCCGAGGCCGACGCGCTCTGGATAATGCGCGGAGGATCCTTTGGTGATCCCGCGAGGAACGTAAGAGCCGCGACCCGAGGTGCCGTCGCCCCCGGGTCGCGCCGCCCGTTCATCGGTTTTCGCGTGGTGATTGCGCCCTTCTAGTTCAAGTTGGCCGCAGGTCCCTACAAACCTGTGCGGACATACCTTCCGATACTCGCAACAGCGCGATCGATGTCCTCGAACGTGTTGTAGAAGTGGGGTGAGAACCGCACTCCCCCCCGATCACCGTCCCCACGACCGGCCGCAACGATACCATCGGCCTCGAGAGCCGCAATCACCTTCCGGGACTCGAGATTGCCGGGACGGAACGAACAGACCGCCAGACGCAGAGTCGGATCGGGTGACGTCCAGATGGTGACGTCGTCGATGCTTCCCAGCCCTTCGATCAGCGCTTCGGTCAACTCATGGCTGCGCTTCTCGATCTCCCCTTGGCCGATGTCCTTGAGAAACTCCAGTTGGCTCCCAAACGCCTTGATCGCCGGCTCATCGCGTTGGCCCATGCCCTCATGCGTGCGGGAGAGCCCTCGGCGACCCGAGTAAGCCGAGTAGATTGAAGGCCAAAAACGGTCCTGCACTCGCGCACTGACGAACAGCACCCCGGTTTCCTTGGGGCCACACGGCCATTTGTGGGCGCTTCCGCTGTAGAAGTCGGGCTGCATATCCGACAAATCGACGTCGACCAGCCCGAACGACTGCGCTCCGTCCACGACGGAGATGACACCTAGCTCGCTAGCCATCCGACAGAGCTCGCGTGCCGGAAACAGATCACCGACCGAGCTGGTCAGGTGAGTAAAGGCGATCACCTTGGTCCGCGGTGTGATAGCCCTCCGAAACGCCTCGACGTAGTACTCCATGCCAGGGTGAGGATTCACTTGCTCGACCTCGCGGACCTCGTATCCGAAGCGCTCCGCCCTCCCCTTCCACGCCCGATTGTTGCTCGGATGATTGTCGGCGAAGACGAGCACCTCGTCACCCGGCCCCAGATCGAGACCGTTCGACACCCAGTTGTTCGCCTCGCTGGTATTGCGTGTCACCAGAATCTCCTCGGGAGACACCCGCAGGTGACCCGCGAGAAACTCTCTCGTGCCTTCCTTGACTCCGTGCATCTCGTTCCGGTAGCTCGGCACCGGATCCCGATTGAGGCGCTCCGTGTCCCGGTAGACTCCCTCCAACACCGCCCGCGGTGAGGGGCAGAGATTGGCCGCGTTCAGGACCGAGAGTTCCCGCGGCATGAGAAACTGCTCGCGCACCCTAGCCCAATCGGGCGCTGCCCCTCGATTAAACTCCGCGGCCGACAGCGGTGTCGGGCGGAGCCCTGCGAGGGCGGGGTGCCCCAGCAGGGCGGCGGAACCACCCAAGGTGAACAGACGTGCGAAATCACGCCGGTCGAGAGACGTACTCATGGCGACCTCCGGTTACGACTATGTGCGACCCGAACTGCCTTAGTGCGTGATCGCGAACTCGGCGATATGCAGATCGAGGTTGTGATTGATGCGTAGCCCGATCTGACCGTCGCTGCTTGCATCACCCAACTCAACGCGTGAGAGAACGCTGACCTCTTCGCCATTGGCCACGAAATGCACGGCGTCGTTGGTTACCCGTACCGAGAGCGCATTGCTGGCTTTTCCGTCCGCGTCTTCGGCGGTCACCGCCTCGTGAGTTTCCCACCCGACAAGCTTGGTCGGGGCAGCATCACTGGACCGGTGGTTGATCAGGAAGGCACCGTCATTGGGGCGAACTATGAAGTACACGTAGTTCTGCGTGGACTCTTGCAGGTTCGACCCGCCGAAAACGATACCGTACCCCTCGTGTCCCATGCTCTTCGCCTGAGAAAACCTCACGGACACCGTGTATTCGCCCATCGCCTCGTCGCCGGACTTGTAGTAAACACCGGCCGGTCCAGAAGTGGCGTGCAGCCCGCTACCCATGACCCGGAAATTGACGTCGGCGACCGTGGGTGTCGGTGGTGTCGGACGGTTCGGTCGAACACGGACCGGATCAAAGCGCACCATCCAACCGTCCGGCAGGCCTCCACTACCGGCAACCTCCGTGGTCGGGTCGGCATCCATGGCTCCGGCCTGGGCGCTCAGTGGCGCCGCGACTGCGAGCGCAACGAGGGCCATCGCGATTCTCTTCATCTCAAGTCTCCTCCAGCGGGGACAGGTTCAACGGATCATCCTCTTCACGCCGGTGTGTGGCCCGAACGCGTAGGAAAATTGGGGCGGGACAATATAGCCCGGTATTCCGTAGCGCGCGCCTCCAATCTCCGTACGGTTTCCTCCCAATCGCGATTTTCACAGGAAACGCGTTCTATGGCCGCACAAATCGCACCACGCCGCCTGATAGCGCTAGCCCTCCTCACGTTCTCGATCGCCGCCGCCCAACTCGGCGCGCAGGCGACCTGGTTCCTCGCCCGGTTAGTTCCCCAAGTTGATGCTGAGGTCCGGCCGCAGCACGAAGATCTCCGATAAGGCGGTCCGACTCGAAGTCCCCGAAAGCAGGCTCGAGTAGAGCCTTCTTCTCTGGTCCCCCGGCCATGCCAGCGAAGTTGTCATGCGGAATCGAGACCACCCAGTTGCCGTTGCCACCTTGAGGGGACTGAAACACGGTGTACACAGCGCGTTTGTTGCTGGTAAGGTACGGGGTGCCGACCGTGGTCACAGGGTAGCCATTCCCCGCAGCTTGACACTTCGGAACCAAACACCCTTACGCCGTACTCTCCTTCGAAGGGGTGTCACACTAATCACTTTTGAGCGTATCTTCGCACCAGCAAGCGCGAGGCCTTAACTAGATCACCCGTTGGAGGCTCGAATGCGCAGGATTCTTCGTCCACACTCCGTGGTTCTGATGGCGTTGGCCGTATATCTGACAGGCGCCGTCCCCGCCGGGGCTCAGTCAGTCGAGGGTTGGGTAGTAGATGACGAGTCGGGCGAGGCGGTGGGGACCGTCGAGGTCGTCGTGCTGGCCCCCAACGACAGTATCGTCCGGACCTACGTAACGGACGACGAGGGGAAGTTCGTCGTTTTGATGCCCGACGGGGGCTCCTATCGGCTCCGCGCAATGCGGATTGGTTATGAGGCCTCGGTTTCTGATGTGTTCATGCTCTTGCCGGGGCAGGCCGCTATGGCCGAGCTCCGCCTTCAGCTGGACCCAGTACTGCTCGATCCGCTCGTCGCCATCGTCGAGAGTCAAAGTATCGCCTTGGCTCGTGTTGGGTTCTATGAGCGGGAGGAAATTGGATTTGGCGACGTCAGGACTGCCTTGTACTTCGCGGAGAAGCCACCTCTCGACGTCTCGGATCTCTTTCAGGGAATGAACGGGATTCAGGTTAGACGTGCCACGGGAGCATACGATTATGACGTGTGGTCCACTCGCCGGCGAGGATGTCGACCGAGCATCAGCATTGATGGAGCAGTCGTTCAGGACGGCATAATCGATACTGGTTCATCGAACAGCTTGCTCGTCGACAACGACGAGTCTCGTTCGGCTCTCGGGAGCCTACCCGATCTCGTCGGAGACACTGACTTGGTGAAATCAGCCTGGCAGACTCTGGTCAACCCCCATGAGGTTGCAGCCATCGAGGTCTATCCGGGCCAGGCTGGTATGCCCCCCTGGGTAGGCGGACTTCAGAGCCCTTGCGGTGCTGTGATAATCTGGACTAAAGGGTTCGTCATGCGAGCCGAAGCAGTGGGCCCATGACCGTCCTGCTCCGACCGTCCTACGGCCAGTGTAGGAAAACCCGCTCGCTATTCATGGCCTTGGCGCTCTACGCGCTTGTCAACGTCGGTTCGGTGGCCGCCCAGACTGACGTCGGCTTTAAGGGCGGCCTCAACCTCTCCAGCTTCTATGGAGAGAACATCGGCGGATCCGACACTCGCAACGGACACATCTTCGGTGCGTTTTTGAGTCAAAGCATTTGGGGCCCGTTCTCCGTTCAGCCCGAACTTTATTACTCGCGTAAGGGTGCTACCGGACCTGATTTCTCCACCGAGGAATTCGGCGACGTATCGAATTGGTTGTGGAACTACAATTATGTTGATGCCGTCGCTCTGGTGAGGCTCCGGGTCACCCCGTCGACGATGTCTCCGTCGCTCAATTTCTTTGGCGGGCCGGTCGTTTCATTCCTGGCCGGCGCCAAAGCGACCGGAACGAAATCAAAGAGCAAGGTGCCTCCGTATGAGGGGGCTTTCCCGTACGTCAATCCGTTGAACTACAACACCAAGGGCGGTGATGTCGGGGGTACTGTAGGGGCGGACCTCGCCGTACCATTCGGCCCAATCAAGATCACACTCGACGCTCGTTATACAAGAATGATGACGACCTTCGACGAGGCCCCATACGACACTGAGTTCTCTCGGAAGCATAGTACCCTCTCGTTCCAAGTCGGGGTGAGCCTGACCCCAAGTGCCTGGAGGGGTGGCCGTGCTCGCCGCCGCCGCCCTTCTCTTCCGTCTGCCATGAGGGCTCCGCCGGTGAACACCGTCGTCATGCTTGAGCGCATCACGAGGGAAGACATCGCAGCTCGAAGCGAGAGCAGCAGTGTCTACGACCTCATTCGCCTCGAGCGGCCCCAATGGGTGGACACCGCCACGGGGACCCTCTTAGGCAGGCTCTTCCTTGATGGACAGCTTTGGACCGGTGCGGCCGAAGTGATCACCAACCGACGTGGGTCCGAGGTTGAAGAGGTGCGCCGGTTGGTTGGAGGCCCTGGTCCCTACCACGCCCACGCCAGGGTGATCGAGATCATTACGCGCAGGTAGCCCTTGCGGGAGTCGGTGGGGTCGGCCTCGTGGCCCCACCGTCGAGTGCCCGGCTCGATGCGCCAGTCGAGGTCGTTCGGTGGTGTCACCGAAACCTATTCCGGCCTGCCCATGGCACGGAGCTGTGGCGTGAAATCGTACGGCACCACCGAGGGTTGAGTGGTACCACCGCCGTTCTTGTATCCCCACACGATCTCGCCGTCGGACCACACCTGAGGGAGCGGCTTCGAATTTTCCCCCCGTACGAGACCCTCCTCCCCTTCCATCCGACGACGTCGTGCCAAGTGGCGCGTGACTGAACGCCAAATTCAGGGTGTACGGTCGACGTTCCCATGTCGGGAGCCGCCTGAACGCGTCAAGCGGCCCCATCTCGGTGTTCGGTGTTTACCGCGACAACTGCTCCGACATGTCCGCCACCACGTACGCCATGACCGCCATCGAAGCCACTACCAACTTGACCTCATCCGGGTCCAACTTGTCGATCGTGTCTGCGTCCGTGTGGTGGTACCAGAAGTACTTGGTACCATCCACGCTGAGGCCCATACCGGGTACCCCTTCGCGCATCAGGGGCCCTATGTCCGCCCCACCTCCACCGCGGCTGATCGTCCCAGCCTCGATCCCCGAGAGTAAAGTCCCGATCTCGCTAATGATGTCGAACGCGGCGTCCGGGCCCGTGAACCCCCAGCCGGACGGCTTGAACACACCGCCATCCGACTCCATGGCCAACACGTGCGTCTCGTCAGCGTGCATCCGTGCGTACTCGGGACCCCCAGGGCCGCCGTTCTCCTCACTCGTCCATCCGACCACACGGATGGTTCGACGAGGCCGCAGCCCCAACTCCTTGATGAGACGAACCGCTTCCCAAGCCGCAACCACGCCGCCGGCGTCGTCCATGGCCCCCTGCCCTACGTCCCAGGAATCGATGTGACCGCCGAGCACGACAACCTCGTTCGGAAACTCCGAACCGGTGACCTCGGCCATGATGTTGCGCGAAGGCGCGTCCGGCATGTTCTGAGCGTTCATCTTGAGGAGTAGCTCGATGCGTTCACCGCGATCCTGCATTCGGTGGAGCAGCTTGGCGTGCTCCACGGTGATCGCAGCGTGCGGGATGCGTCGCACGTCATCAGCGTAAGCCATGTTGCCCGTGTGAGGCGTGTTCTGAGAATACGATGTAACCGAGCGGATGATGCTCGCCACAGCGCCTGCCCGGGCGGCCGCGATGGCTCCCTGGCTGCGGTACTGGACCGTCTGTCCGTAGCCGACCCAGGGTGCGTCGAAGAGCACGATCTTGCCCCGAGCTTCATCGGCGCGCTCCACCAACTCATCGAACGTGCTCACCACTAGGAGTTCGGCCAGAATCCCGCCCGGCGGAGTGGCGACACTGCCGCCCAGACCAAGCATCGGGAGATCGAGGGGGCGCGGAAGCCTCATCTCGAGAGACTCTTCCCCTCGGACCCAGTGCGGCACCATTACCGGGTCCCCTGCCACACGGTCGAGGCCGTCCGCTTCCATCTCCTCCATCATCCAATCGATGGCCTGCTCGAGAGCTACGGAGCCCGAAACCTGGTGGCCAAACTTGTCCACCAGTTCGGTGAGTCGTGCGTACGCGTCGTGGTTCGCGGTCGCGGCCTCGATGAGCCGGTTGGCCTCATCGCGGTACGTGTCGGCCAGGTCCTGAGCGGAAATCGGAGTGGGCGCATGAAGGACGACAGCGGACAACAGGGCGGATAGTACGTTAGTTCGACTCACTAGATGACTCCCTAAAAGGTTGAGGAGAACGCACCGTCGCGCCGGCTTCTTGGTGTGTCAAGCGCGGGATCCTCCCGCTACTGTCCTCGGGCATCTCACGCGAGCAGATTGGAAAAGGAGACGGGCCTCAGCCGTTGGCCCAACTGAACTCGGGGAGCGTAAGCCATGTCCAACAGACGATCCTTCGTAAAGATGGCCGCTGGAGCCACCCTAGGCGGATTCGCTACGCCGCGTATGCGCCTTGCGGCTGTGGGCGACATGGTGCGAGCGGGGGACGGTGACCCTCGTCCCCCACGAGCGATCGCTCAGGACGAAGCCTACTGGGAGGTGATCCAACGGGCCTACACACAGGACTCTGGGTTCATCAACCTGGAAAGCGGCTTCTTCAGCCCGGCGGCCGATTCCGTGGTCGATGCTCAAGTCCACAACCTGAGGATGATCAATGGAATTCCATCGTTCTATATGCGCCGGCGTATGGCGAAAGAGCGGGTAGAGCTCAAGCGGAGCATCGGCACCTTCGCCGACATCGACCCCGAGGAATTCACTGTAGTCCGCAACACCACCGAGGCGCTCAACGCTGTCATTCATGGCATCCCCCTCGAACCGGGCGAGGAAATTCTCTACAGCAGCCGCGAATACCCCAGTATGCAGGAGGCCGCCGAACAGAGGGCCCGACGTTTCGGAACGGTGAATCGAGTCATTGACCTTCCCTGGTTGCCGGAGTCACAACAAGAGATCGTTGATGCGTACGCGGCGGCTATGACGCCTCAGACCCGGTATATCTTGGCGTCGCACATGATCTTCCTCACAGGTCAGGTGCTGCCGATCCGTGAGATTTGCAATATGGCTCACGCCAGAGGAGTGGAAGTCATCGTCGACGGAGCCCACTCATTCGCTCACGTCGACCTCACGATCCCACAGCTCGGTTGCGACTATTACGGGACCAGCCTGCACAAGTGGCTCGGGGCACCACTCGGCACAGGGCTCCTGTGGATGAAGCGGGAGCACATCGCGAAAGTGTGGCCGCTCTTCGGAGACCACCGCGCTCAAGATGGTGACATCCAAAAATTTCATCATATCGGGACCCACCCGCAGGGTACGGACCAGGCGATCGTCGACGCGATCCGATTTCATGAGGCCATTGGCGGTGCGCGTAAGGAGGAACGGCTCCGATACCTGAAGAACTACTGGGTCGAACAGGTGATCGACGTCGCAGGGGTGCACATCAATACCCCTCTAGGTGACGAGCAGTCATGTGCCATCGCGAACGTACTGGTCGACGGAATGACCCCTGCCGAACTGGTAGACGCCCTTTGGGATCAGCACCGGATCTTTACGGTGGCGGTGGAGCAAGGGGCGAGGATCGCACCGAACGTCTTCTCCCGGTTGTCGGATTTGGACGCGCTGGTGGGGGGACTGAAGGACGCATGACGGAACTGTCACAGAATCCGCCAAAGGAAGACGCCTAGCATGAACATGGACAACCGAATCACCACGGCTCTCTCTGCAGTCTTGATCTTGGCAGCTGGATGCGATCCCGTGGCGGACTCCGCTGGGTCGCTCCCGATCGACGCCACGCTGCTCGAGGAACACATGCGCTTCTTGGCGGACGACGCGCTGGCCGGCCGCGAAACCGCGAGCCCGGGATTGATCGAGGCCGAGGAGTATGTGGCTTCACACTTCGAGTCGTACGGCCTCGAACCGGGCGGAGACGCCGGGACGTACTTTCAGACGGTCCCGCTTCGGCAGAGCAATCGAGACCAGTCCGGTAGCGTCCTGCGACTACAACGGGGCGGAAACCAGCTCGAGTTAAAGCCCGGTAGCGATTTCTTCGTGGCGCCCTCGGTCGCTAGTACCGAGAGCTCGATCACGGCTCCCATCGTCTTCGTCGGCTACGGAGACCATGCGCCTCAGAACGACGTGGATGACTACTCGGGCCTGGATGTAACCGGCAAGATCGTAGCTCTCCTCGGCGGACGATCGAACGCCTCCGCCCTATTCGATCCACATGTGACACCCCGACCCTTCCAGGCTGCCGAAATGCACGGCGCACTGGGCGCCATCAGGCTCACACCGCCGGGAGGGGAGGCAGGTTTCGCAACCGGCGCTGCTCCTACTCAGCGGCCCCGCACCACCTGGATCGACGGCGACGGGCAGGCCTTCATTCCGACCCGCAACACGATTGGCACCCAGCTCAACGCCACACTCAGTCCGGAGGCGAGTGCCGGATTGTTCGAAGGTGCTGAGCGGTCCTACGCAGCCGTCCTTGGCGAGGCCGGTTCGGGAGAGGCATCGCCAGTAGGCTTCGCCCTTCCGATCGAGGCAACCATCAGCCAGCGATCGATCCATAACGCTGCCGAGAGCCGCAATGTCCTGGCAATCCTACGTGGCTCGGACCCCGTGCTCGTCAACGAATACGTCGTGATCACTTGCCATCTCGATCATGTGGGAATCGGACCGGCCATCGACGGCGACAGCATCTACAACGGTGCGATGGACAACGCGACCGGCGTAGCGTTTATGCTGGAATTAGCCCGGGTGTTTGCCGCGGCTCCGGATCGGCCCAGGCGTTCGGTTCTCTTCTACGCTACAACAGCCGAAGAACACGGGCTGATCGGATCGAGCTACTTCGTGAACAACCCCACCGTGCCAATTGAGAACATCGTCGCCAACATCAACGTGGACGCACCGAGGATGTTCTGGCCGTTCGACGAAATCACGGCGTTCGGCGCAGAACACGCTACGCTCAGGTCATACATCCGTGAATCGGTAGAGAGCATGGGGTACAAGCTGGACGAGGCCATTCCGTTCGAATCCGGCGCAAGCGATCACTTCAGTTTCCTTCGGGCTGGGGTGCCGGGATCGCGTGTCATTCCCGCAATCAAGTCCACCGACCCGAACATCGACGCGCAGGAACTCATGGCAAGGCACCGTCCCCACAGGCCCTCTGACGACCTTTCGCTACCGTTCGACTACGAAATTGGTGCCGAGTTCACGGAAGTGCTCCGCACGATCGTACAGCGACTCGCGGATGACGGAACCCGGCCCGAATGGATCGAGGGGGACCTGCTCGCCCGCTGAGGAGCCGCAGGGGTAGGACGTAGCCCAGCCACGCTTCCCGTACCCCAACTTGCACCCGCCTCACAAACAGACCAAGCTGCCGCACTGACAATCGGCCGGTAAGTCACTCAGGGGTTCCGTACATGAAGAGGTCGTTCTTACCAGCAGCATTCGTTCTCGCATTTCTTCCCTTCCTCACCAGCCAACAAGGGGTATCGGCCCAACAAGTGGATACTTACGATCCGGAAGCTCGCCTCGTAGAGCTAGGCATTACGCTTCCCACAGCACCCAACCCAGTTGCCAACTACGTCAACGGAGTCCGGACCGGCAATTTGATCTTCCTGGCTGGTAAGGGACCAAGACGTGCCGACGGCACAGAGATCACCGGCAAGCTGGGAGCCGGAGTTTCGATTGAGGAAGGCTATGAGGGTGCGCGCCTAACGGCGATCAACCAACTGGCCGTGTTGAAAACGATGCTCGGGAATTTGGACCGTGTCGTCCGAGTGGTGAAGGTGCTGGGTATGGTCAATTCCGACCCCGCCTTTATCGAGCAACCCGCAGTCATCAACGGTTTCTCCGACCTGATCGTCGAGGTGTTCGGTGACCGAGGACGCCATGCACGCGCCGCGGTGGGAATGGCCTCGTTGCCGCGCGCGCAGGCGGTGGAAATCGAAATGATCGTGGAAGTAAGGGACTGAGTTCGCGTGGCGTTGGGGAGCGTCTTCTAGGGCCAACCTAGACCATGCCTCCCCGTATACTCCTACTTCGCCATGGAAGAAGCGTCGCGAACGAACAAGGATTGATCGCGAGTAGCGCCGCGAATGCCGCTGAGGCGTTCGGTCTCACTCCGCCGGGCCGAGAGCAGGTCCGCGTGAGCCTCGAACAGGCTCGGGAATCCGGCGGACTAGAACCCCCTGTGCTCCTCATCTCCTCTCCCCTCTTGCGTGCGAGGGAGTCCGCGGAGGTCGCCGCTACGCTCCTCGGCGTCCCTGTGACGATCGATGCCCGCCTTTCTGAGCGTGGCTTCGGGGACCTCGAACTCGGGCCGGACGATAGCTACCGACAGGTTTGGACAGCGGATCGCCTCGACGCCACGCATCGGTCATGGAAAGTTGAAAGCGTGGCCGACGTGCTGCTCCGTGCGGGCCCCGTGGTTGACGAACTGACCAGCGACGGGTGTATCGGGACGGTTATCCTGTGTACTCACGGAGACGTCGCATCCACACTTCTTTGCGCCTCGCTCGACGTGCCACTCGAACAACATCGAGAGGTGGGAGCACTCCACACCGGTGTGCTGCACCCGTTGGGCGTGCGCATCGGGTAGCCGCACGCCCAGTCACCGCCCATCTTCGAGGCGAATCAGTGATCGCCCAAACGGGACATATCGAGTGTCCCCCGATCCAACCAAGGAACCGGCTGGTAATGATCAAACGTCTGAGCCTCCCCCTGCCCCGCCGGGCTGTAATCGCCCTGATACTTCTTATCACAGCGTGCTCGTCCGACACGGGTGACGCACCCCCACCCGCTGATCCAGACGCCCCCATCCTGATCGCCCATAGAGGGGCCAGTGCATACGCCCCCGAACATTCGGCTGAAGCATACGAGTTGGCGATCGAACAAGGTGCTGACTACATCGAACCCGACCTCCAGATCACCAAGGACGGGGTGTTGATCGCACTCCACGACCTCACGCTCACACGCACGACCAATGTGAGAAATATTTTCCCCGCTCGTTCCCAACGGGAACGCGGGGGAGAACTCCGCGACGTGTGGGATGCCAACGACTATACGCTGGAAGAGATCCAACAGCTCGATGCTGGATCTTGGTTCGATGATGCCTTCGCTGGCACCACGGTACTGACCCTCTCCGAGGTGATCGAGTTGGTCCGTGGCCGCGCCGGCCTTTTCATCGAGACCAAGGCACCCGAGATCTACGGGGAACGCGGCTTCGATATGGAGACGCTCCTCCTCGAAGCGTTGGCCCGTCACGGGCTGGACGAGCCCGGAGCAGATCCCGATACGCCCGTCGTAATCCAGTCGTTCAGCGCCGCTAGCCTGAGGATCCTTCGCGAGGAGCACCAAACCCGACTTCCCCTGGCTCTCCTCATCGAGGAGGAAACCGCGCAGTGGCTCACGCCGGAGGGGCTCGCCGAGGCGGCAGAGTTCGTGAACGGAATCGGGCCTGACCAGAGCCTATTGCTCGACGATCAAGGCATCGTCGACCTGGCGCACGAACTCGGCCTGACCGTGGTGCCCTGGACGTTCAGCGACGACGATCCCGGGGAGTTCGAGACGGTCGGGAGAGAGATGGCGTATTACATGTATGAGATGGGGGTCGATGGCGTCATCACGAACAACCCCGACCTTTATCCGAGAAGGCCGCCACAGGATATCCCCTGATCCCTACGATGACGCCCTGTGTGCCCAGTCGGATCGTCGGCTCCGCGTTGGTCGCAGGGAGCCTCCTCGCCTGTTCGGGTCCGCTGGTCGAAGATTGCCCGCGGGGCGACCTAGACGTCCGTTACTGTGATCGCAACGGAGATCTGGTGGCCGAACCACCATCCGACCCTCGACTCAACCTCGACCCCGAAGTTCTGATCTTCGCCTACACTCCCGTCGAAGATCCCGCTCAGTTCCGGGATGTATGGCGGGGCTTTCTCGACCACCTCGAGGGTATCGTCTCACGCGAGGTGCGATTCTTCCCCGTGCAGTCCAATGCGGCCCAGATCGAAGCGATGCGGGCCGGGCGTCTGCACCTGGCCGGGTTCAACACCGGGAGCGTGCCCTTAGCCGTGAACTGCGCCGGCTTCGTGCCGGTCACGATGATGGCACGAGCGGACGGAAGTTTCGGATACGAGATGGAGCTCCTCACTCACCGGGAGAGCGAAATCAAAAACGTCGACGACCTGAGAGGACGGAGCCTCACCTTCACATCTCCTACATCGAACAGTGGATTCAAAGCACCCTCCGTCCTTCTCGAGTCGGAGTTCGGATTAGTGGCCGATAGGGATTTCGAGCCCGTTTTCTCCGGCAGGCACGACAACTCGGTGCTCGGGGTGCTCCAAGGCGACTACGAGGCCGCAGCCGTGGCGAACCAAGTGATCGATCAAGTACTCGCACGCGGGGTGGGTAGCCGGGAGGACCTCCGTGTCCTATACCGCTCCGTGTCGTTTCCAACGACCGCCTACGGGGTGTCAAATCGCCTCGATCCGGATGTGGCGGCGCTGGTTCGTCGGGCCTTCCTGACCTTCGAATGGGATGGTAGTGCTCTGGACGCCGAGTTCCAGGAGGAAGACGGCTTCATCGAAATCACGTACAACGAGCACTGGGAAGTCATTCGCTCGATCGACATCGCGCTCGATACGAGTTGGGGTTGTCGATGACCGGCTCCAGTCCAATGCTCTCGATCGAGGACCTCGATGTCCGATACGGAACCGGCCAACCCGTCGTCCGCGGCGTCTCGCTTCAGGTCCAGCGAGCTGAGGTAGTCGGCCTTATCGGAGCTTCGGGCGCCGGTAAAAGCACCTTGTTGAGGGCCGTACAACGGCTGGTCGAGCCCAGTGCTGGAACCGTCAGTCTCGACGGACTCAACCTCGCAGGGCTCGGCCCCGTTGAGCTACGCCAGGCTCGTCTACGCATGGGTATGATCTTCCAGGAGCACGCGCTGGTGGGACGCCTGAGCGTCATGGAAAACGTGCTGTGCGGTACGCTCGGTAGAACGAGTTTCTGGCGCAGCGTGCGCCGAGACTTCTACACCGATGACTTCGCGGAGGCCTTCCGCCTGCTAGAGCGGACCGGTCTGACCGGCCTCGAGGACCGACGCTGTGACGAGCTTTCCGGAGGACAGAAACAAAGGGTCGGAATCGCACGGGCGCTGATTCAACATCCGGATCTCCTGCTGGTGGATGAACCGACAGCGAGTCTCGACCCGGCCACTTCCGCCCGCATCATGAGCCTGATCACCGAGATGTGCGCGGAGCGGGGCCTCGCCGCGATCATCAACCTCCACGACGTTCCCCTGGCCCGCCGCTTTTGTCCACGCATCGTGGGCCTCCACGAGGGGACGATCGTCTTTGACGGCACTCCGTCCGAGTTGGGTGATGGCGATCTGGTCCGAGTCTACGGCGAAGAAGCGTTGGAGTCCCATGTAGGTGCGAGCCGAGAAGAGTTGGGCCTTGGCGACTGACCTAGCGCGGGAATGGCATCGACCACCCAGAATTCGAAGCGCAACTCTACGAAGGCTCCTGGGGACTTCGATCGGCACATACGCACTGGCTGCATTCCTGACCATCGACGTAGACCCCACGCGAATCGCGGAAGGGATGGCGCGTGCCGGCGACTTCTTCGGCGGCTGGCTCAGGCCTGATTTCGTCACGCGTTGGCCCGACGTTCGGACCGGGCTCTTAGAGAGCCTCGCGATGACGGCCCTCGCGACCGCGGCCGGACTCGTCCTCTCCATCCCTTTCGGTCTCGGAGCGGCTCGGAATCTCGTTCCCGCACCCGTGTACGTACTGTGCAGAGGCGCCCTGGCCGTATTCCGAGCATTCCATGAAATCCTCGTCGCCATCCTCTTCGTCGCTATGTTCGGCTTCGGCCCCTTTGCGGGCGTCGTCACCCTTGTCGTCGCTACCGTGGGATTCCTCGGAAAGCTGTTGGCCGAGGCTGTAGAAGAGATCGAACCCGGGCCACTCCAAGCACTCACCACGGCCGGGGGCACCTGGCCATCCCGGGTCGTGTTCGCAGTGTTGCCCCAAGTCATGCCGCGGATCCTCGGCCTGACGTTATACCGTCTCGATATCAACTTCCGGGAGTCCGCCGTGATCGGGCTGGTCGGTGCCGGCGGAATCGGGGCCACGCTCACGACCGCGTTCAACCGCTACGAGTTCGAGTCGGTGTCGGCCATCCTCATCCTGATCATCTCGATGGTATTCGTCGCGGAGGTCATCTCGGGCCGGCTGCGCAGGAGGCTCCTCTAGTGCCTGTACTACACTCAGAAGACGGACGGACATGGCGCCGGTACAGCGGGGCTGAGAGCCGCATACGATTCGTGACATCCCTGGTGGTGCTGGTCTGCCTAGTCGCCGCCTGGTCGAGAATCTCCTCCCAGACCACCTGGAGTTTCGTCCTCGACGCTGGTGTCCAGTTGCGCGATATGGGCATGCGCATGTTCCCTCCGGACGGCGGGTACGCGACCGCGCTGATGTCCCCCTTGGTCGACACGGTCCACATCGCGACACTAGGGACGGTATTGGGAGTCCTCATCGCCGTCCCCCTAGCTTTCGCAGCTGCCCAACCGACCACACCATCTGGACTCTACGTGCGCCCCTTAGCACTCCTGGTGCTGGTCACTTCACGGTCGGTCAACTCGATCATCTGGGCGCTCATACTGGTCGTGCTCATCGGCCCCGGCATGCTGGCCGGCATCTTGGCGATCGCGTTCCGCTCGGTCGGCTTCGTGGGCAAGCTGGTGTACGAAGCGATAGAGGAAGCCCCTGAGCTGCCCGTGACCGCGATGGAGACCACGGGGGCTGGACGCGCCCAGGCACTCGCGTTCGGGCTCGTCCCACAGATCCTGCCCACGATGGTGGGGGTCAGCGTCTATCGCTGGGAGATCAATATCCGGGAAGCCACCATTCTCGGGCTAGTCGGAGCCGGCGGTATCGGTATGGCGCTCCAGGCCTCCATCGACGCGCTGGCCTGGTCCCGCGTCAGCGTGATCATGATGGTGATTCTAAGTACGGTGGTGGTGGCGGAGTGGGGCTCGGCGCGAATGCGAAAAGAATTGCGTTAGTTCGAACATTCCCCCAAGGGAGTGAGATAGACCACGTCGGTTTCGCACTGACCGATCGCTGGCCCTTCAGGGGCTTTCGTGCTACTCGTAGTCATCCTGTCGATCCCCGTTTGGAGGCCCCATGAACCCCCACATTTCCGTTCCGCTCATCGCGCTCACAGCACTCGCACTCTACGAGCAACCGGTACAGGCGCAGGAATCGGTCACCGCACCGCCGGTTCGGCAGCTCGCTTCCGTGAATCGGGCCGGAGATATCGAAGGGACGATCGGTCCACGAATGAACTCGATCCTCGACCCGTCCATCTCTCCGGATGGAACGAAGGTAGTGGTCCGTGGTCGATCGGTACCTGGAGAAACAGACCACCTCTACGTCCTCGAAGGCGAAGGCTCCGAGCGCCTCACAAGCAATGACGGCTTCGAGCGGCACATGATCTGGTCTCCCGATGGGTCACGCATCGCATACTCGATCCAGGATCCGGGCGGTGTCTCGAATTTGTATGTGCGGGCGGCGAATGGCGCCGGTGGCGACGTACCACTCATCGAGAGCGAGGGCATGCACAAGTGGTACCCATCATGGACGCCCGACGCCTCGACCGTGGTCTTCCATACCAATGACCCCGACACGCAGGCGCGGGATCTGTGGTACGTCAGTGTCTCTACGGGAGAGACCGGGGTCTTGGTCGACGACGACGGCATCCAAGCGCTCGCGCGCCTGTCGCGTGATGGCCGCTTCGTCGCGTATCAATCCAATCAGACGGGTGAATCCGAGATTTACGTCACCACTTTCCCTAGGTCCGACGCCCGTTGGAAGGTGTCTAGTAACGGCGGTACTTGGCCGAAGTGGAGCAATGACGAGCTGTTCTACTGGGAGGGCAATTCACTCATGGCCGTCGAGTACTCAATCGATGACGGCTTCAACCCGGAAACGCCTCGGCGACTCTTCACGGGCGAGCAGGTCGGCATGGGTGCCGACAATACCATGAGCTCCTACAACCCCGAATACGATGTCAACGCTGAAGGAAGTCGCTTCGTGGTGACGCAGAGAATCGCGAACTAGACCGGGCGCCTGTTGGGCCAAACACATCGAGGAGAGACTAGGGCCGATCCGCATCGCCCGGATCCCTGGAGCGACGGCCTGAGTTAGGATGCCGAGGTCGTTGTGTCCGCCAGGCCTCCTTGCGTGTCTTATTCGCGAAGCACACCCAGCTATTACGGAGTATCCATGAGCCCGTACTCACTTAACGTACGACCCCGATTGGCACGGACCGGCATCCTCATCGCCGCCGCAACGTTGATGGCGGCCTGCGCCGACGCTCCAACCCCCATCCCGCCGGAGGGGTACGTAGACGTGCCGGGTGGCAGGGTTTGGTATCAGACCCTCGGTGCGGAGTCGACCGGTACGCCGCTGGTTGTTATTCACGGCGGACCGGGCTTCGGCAGTTGCAGCTATATCTCGACTCTCACGGGAATCGCCGAGGACAGGCCCGTGATTCTTTACGATCAGCTCGGGGTGGGACGATCGGATCCTGCGGATGATCTCTCCCTGTGGGAGATTCCCCGATTCCTTGAAGAGATCGATGCCCTGCGTGCGGCTCTCCGACTGGACGAAGTCCACGTACTGGGGCATTCCTGGGGAGGCACGCTGACGATCGAGTACATGCTCACGCGACCGGAAGGAGTGAGCTCCGTTGTGTTCGTTGGGCCGATGCTGAGCACACCGCGTTGGGTCGAAGAAGCCGCCGAATTGATTGGGAAACTCCCGTCGAGTGAGGCCGAGGCATTGAGGCAGGGTGAATTGACCGGAGACTACGCGTCGCCCGAATACCTAGCCGCGACCGATTCCTTCTACTCTCGCTTTCTGGTGCGTAGCGAGTGGCCGTGGCCGGTTCTTCCAGGTTGCGAGAATGACCCCGGTCCCAATATGCAGGTGTACGAACACATGTGGGGACCGACGGAGTTTACGGCGACCGGTACACTGCTGGACTTCGATCGCGTCGACCGGTTACCCGAACTCGGATTGCCGGTGCTCTTCGTCGTCGGACGCTACGATGAGATCCCGGTGGCGACGGTGCAGGAGTTCGCCGGACTGGTCCCCGGGGCCGCGATCGAGATCATCGAGGATGCGGGCCACATGGTCAACATGGACGGGACCGAAGCGTTCAACTTGGCCGTGGCAGCTTTCCTCGGGGACGTGGACGGGCGCTGATCCTACGGGATCGGTCCGAAGTCGGAAGGTGGAACGCGGCGCTGGGTGCTCGCCTCATACGCCGACGCGATGCGAAAGAGCGTCGGCTCACCGAACGGCCGAGCGAGGAAGTCGATCCCCACGGGGAGCTCGGCTGCCACCGGCCCCACCACGACGGTGCTGTCCGGATCTGCAGGATCGGCTTCCCGGTCGTAAACCTCGCTGGTGAATCCGGCCGGGACCGTCATCGCAGGAAAGCCCCTGCTGTTGATGTAGGTCCAGATTGAAGCGGGCCGGTCGTTCTTTCTGGGTTCCTCGGGACTCGTGATGATCGCCGGTGGAATGTTACCCGTCGGATAAACGACCGCGTCCAATCGCTGCTCCGCGAAGGTCTGGAGGACGATCGTTTGAACGGCGAATCGAGTCTGTAGTGAGCCCGAACTCACGAGCGTGGTGGCCGAGTCCGCCCTCTGGAGACCTTCTGTACGGCTGTCGATCGCCGGGTCGTCCCAGTGGTTCGCTTTTTCGATCATGTCGGTCAGCGTCTGGATGTTGGCGTCCCCGCGCTCCTTGAGATAGGTGTTCATGTTGTATTTGGTGCCGCCCGTATTGCCACCACGCCCACCCAAGCTCCTCATGGTCGGTCGGCCGATCGAATCGTGAGGGGCGAGCGACGGGTCGAAGAACATGTCGACCAATTCGGGCATGTGGTCAGCCTGCTCAGGAAAGTGTTCGGCGAACTGCCCGACGAAAATATTGCTGCGCCAAACCGGTCCGTATTTGTCGACCGCGTCCTGGAAGAGAGATCCCCCTGGACCGGGGTCGATGATGGTGGCACCGAGTGCGCGCAGGTCTTCGATCGCCCGTTCGATCAGGTCGATGCTCTCCCCGTCTGCGACCGTGAACAGATCCCTGTCCATGTACTCGCGTACCACGCCGATCCGCATTCCATCGAGTCTCGTCTCGTTAGCATAAGAGTGATAAGTCTCCGAAGGCGTGCGGCCCACGCTAAACGCGGTGATCTCGTCCTTGGGATCGTAGCCGGCGTATGCGTCGAGCACGCGGGCCACGTCCCCAACGGTGCGGCAAATGGGTCCCACACGGGTTGTGATCCCCCTCTGCATCATCCCGTCGGCGCTGACCAGCTCACGGGTTGGCGCCAGCCCGACGACGCCGTTGTTCTTCGCCGGCTCCCGAACCGACGTGCCCGTCTCCTCACCAATCGCGCACGTAACCAGGTTCGCCGAAACCGAGTTACCGGAACCTCCACTCGAGGCACCGGGATCCCGTTTGGTGTCATACGCGTTGCAGTTGGTGCCCCCGAACGAGCTCCGCACTCCGGTGACGCCCCCGGAGGCGTACTCTCCCATGTTCGCCTTGGCCAGGATGATGGCCCCGGCCTCGCGGAGCCGCGTGACGAACGTCGCATCGTCCGGAGGACGATCGTCGGCATAGAACGCATCGGCGCCCGATGTGGTGCGCATGTCTTTAGTGTCGAACTGATCCTTGATGGCCATCACCACACCGTGCAGTGGTCCGATCAGCTCACCGGTAGCGGCGAAGTGGGCGTCCTGCTGCTCCGCGACTTCTAGCCCATCGGGCATGCCGGGGTCGTCATCGACCCCATTCGTCATGCTGCGCGCCTTGCGGTCATCGAACCCCCAGGCGGTCCGTCGCTCGGGCCTCAGGTTCAACGTGATCAGCGCGTTGATCCGACCTGCGCGCTCGATCGTGGTGATCGGCCCGAGGATCCCCTCAGGCTCATCGACGCACGGTCCGTTGAAGGCCACGATGCGGGCCAAGTAAGCCTCGACGACCTGAGTGGAGGTCAGGTCGCCTCCGAGGATGGCTGCCTGAATACCAGCGATCGTGGCTTCCTCGATCTGGAAGCTCGCTTCCTGCCCGGTCTCCTGGACGCCGCATGCGAGTAGTCCTGCGCCCAGCAGGAATACAACCGTAGTAGCTACCGTCCGCCGTCGGTGTCGTCCCATGTCTCCTCCGCAGTCACCTCTGATCGTTTGATATCGCAATCGATCATGGCCTTAGGGGCTGCCCGATGAGTCTAGCGGGGTCAGCACCCGGTTTCGGTACATACTTGTCGATCCACGGACCGCCGAACTGAGCGACGTAGAGGTTGCCCTCGGAGTCCACGCTCATCTGATGAGGTAGCGAGAAACCACCGCAGGCTCCCGCATGGTCAGGATCGAGCCCCGCGTCCGCGATCGCCGCATCGTCCGAGCAGGTGAATCCAGACCGACCGAGTGACGACGCCTCGCCGTATGTGCCGAAGTAATCCAGCAACTGACCATCTAGGTCGTACTTGAGGATACGGTTCAGCGTGGCATCGAGAATCCAGACGAACTCGTTCACGTCGATCATGATCGCAACCGGGTCCCAGATCTCGGGCCACTCGTCCAGAAGCGACCCATCCTCGGTGAAAATCTGGATTCGATGGTTCCTCCGATCCGACACATAGATGCGACCCTCCCGATCCACCGCGACACCGTGGACAAGATCGAACTCTCCGGGACCGCTTCCAACCGAACCGAACTCGGATAGCAACTCACCCCCCGCGTTGTAGCGCACGACACGACCGTTCTGGTAGCCGTCGCCCAACAGGAAGTCACCGTTGGGGAGGAAAGCGAGCACGGCGTTCTGGCCGAAATCGAGTGGGCCCGGATTCGGATTCTCACGGGGGTTTGGTCCGCCCTCGCCCGAGACCGGATTCGGATCTTCCATCCGTAGCAGCAACTCACTCCCGTCGTTGCTGAATTTGAGGATGGCCTCATGAACTCCGTTTCCGCCTCGCTCGTCCACCCAGACGGCGCGTTCGGGATCGTAGGGGTTGATGTAGATCTGGTGGGGACGGTTGAAGAGCGAGTCCCACTGCGCCCAGTTCTCCGTGATGTTTCCGTTACGATCGACGGCCAGGAGGAAATTCCTGCTGAGTTCGTTCTCCGCTCCCTGTTGCCGCTGTCTGCGCTGATCACCCCAGAACACCACGAGGATCCGGTCCGGGGTATCAGGCCAAACTCCCGCGGCGGAGCCCCAGGTCCAGATCGAGTCATGTTCGGGTGCCGGCTTCCACCAACCAGGCACTACGTCATAGGGGCCGCTCCGGTCGTCCCCACCCTTGGCGCCCGGGCCGAACCGACCGACGGGTGCCTCGCTTTCGCCCGCACACGCCGACGCGACGACGGCAATTAGGATGACCCACAAACCGATACGCTTCAACTCCATGTTGCCTCCACGGCGGGTAACATATTAGGTGATGGCGGTTTTCTCTTCAGAGTGAAGAGCCCCTCATGGTTGCTATTGCGGATGACGATCCCGCTCTCGAAGAATGGACAGTTGTTAGGCGGTGCCGAGGTCACCCCATACTCAACGGTGGACAGTGGAACGGGACTGTCTCTCCAGGAACGCTGCCATGTCGTGCTCGATCCACAGCTGGGCACCTCGGTCGATCACCAGTTGTTCGATGCGGTCCATGGACGCAACACTGAGCGCAGAATCTACGTTTATGCTT
>Ga0115002_10000206_pt1 | contig 85519 bp, 85 predicted proteins | sample ArcticOcean_MG_C_8_FD_89576 | JGI IMG/M metagenome (GOLD analysis project Ga0115002, IMG submission 89576) | Marine microbial communities from western Arctic Ocean - ArcticOcean_MG_CB11_86 | ecosystem: Environmental > Aquatic > Marine > Oceanic | place: Arctic Ocean: Canada Basin | collected... | reverse complement strand
TTCACGAAAAATACTTAGAGCTTCCGCTCATGCATCGGTTGAAACAGGTGCAGCTATACTAATTCACCCAGGCTTTCATCCAGATTCCCTTATGCACCATTTAAACGATCTAATAGAAGCAGGAGCAGACCCTAGTCGTATCATAATGGGGCACTTAGATACTTTTCCAATAGAGATTGTTAAGCAGGTCGCTGAAACAGGTGCATACCTTGAATATGACACCTTTGGCTCTGAAAAAAATTTAGGAGACGGTGGATCACTACCTCATGATTCCAGAATGTCGATGCCAACTGATGTTATACGAATGGATAAACTTGAAAAATTAATTGAATGGGGTTATGAAGACAAAATAGTAATCGCCCAAGATGTATGCTTCAAACACTGGTCGTCTAGTTACGGAGGTCAAGGATACGCGCATATACTTGAAAATATAGTTCCAAGAATGCGGAACCGAGGGTTTTCAAACGAAAATATTGACAACATATTAATAGAAAACCCAAAAAGAATATTAACCTTTACATAAATTATGCAGATGATTATTAAAGGAATTAATAACTGCATAACTGATGTGGATGGCATTAAAGTCGGCCACTATACTGATCTAGACTCTGCAACTGGATGCTCCGTAATTATGTGCGAAGATGGTGCTGTCGGAGGGGTGTCCACACTTGGGTCATTCCCAGGTTCAAGAGAAACCACAATGCTATCACCTACTTCGATAGATTCAGTTGTTCATTCAATTTTACTTACCGGAGGATCTATATTTGGACTAGATGCGGCATCTGGTATTGTTAAATGGTTAGAAGAGCACAAAAAAGGTCTAAGAATCGGACGTATATTCATTCCAAGAGTTCCGGCAGCTGTAATTTTTGACTTAGGCTATGTTACTCACAAAGTACGCCCGTCTGCCGATAGTGGTTATATTGCATGTGAAAACGCTTCCGACTCGCCTGCTTTACAGGGAACTGTAGGTGCAGGCACAGGCGGTACGGTAGGAAAGCTAACTAAGGTAGATAGAGCGATGAAGGGAGGCTTTGGTACGGCTTCAATAGAGTTAGGTGACGGATTGATTGTAGGCGCAGCCATAGTTACCAATTCTATAGGTGGAATATATGACCCAAATTCTAGTGAACCGATAGCTGGGCCTATAGCAGACGATGGTTCAATAATTGATTCAATAGATTACATCACTTCAAATGCTTATACTCCACCTAATTGGATTTCTGGTACTAACACCACTATTGGAGTTGTAGCAACCAACGGAATTATCAATACTGCTGAAGCCAATAAATTAGCAATCGTAGCTCATGACGGATTAGCAATTTCTGTTAGGCCATCTCACATGCAATTTGATGGAGACACCCTATTTGCCATTGGAACAGGAACATCAAAAACGCCAATCGAAATGTCCAGACTGTGCGCAGCTGTTGCATATTGCGTTGCAGAAGCAACTGTTAATAGTGTCCAAGAGGCTACAAGCTTAGGTGGGATTCCCTCAATAAAAGATCTGAATTAATGCTTTCAACTATTTAAAACACTCTGTATTTTAAATAGGCCTCTAGCGGGTCCATCCCTTTAAGAATTGCTTTCCTCAATTCTGTTTCGGTGTTTACCAGGCATTCGGATCTTTCCACAACTTTCTCCACATCAGCTGCCCTTATAATTATCACTCCGTCCATATCTCCTATCATGTAATCCCCGCTGGAAATTTCAACACCATCAATTTCAATGGACTCTGCTATTGATGTGACCCTCCATCGACCGACAACATCAGAAGGCGTCATATATTTGCAAAATACAGGGAATTCTCTTTGCACAATTACTGAACAATCACGACATCCTCCATCAACTACATATCCTAAAACTCCCTTGAGTTTTAGCGCTTCTACAGATAACTCACCCATGTGAGCAATACTTGAATCGTTCGGTTGGCCTACCATAACGGTTCCCGAAGGAGCATCACTTAGAAGCTTTGTCCAACTCATCAAACTTTCATCATCGCTGATAGAAGTATCCAGAGCCCCAGAGAATGTCCAAACAGGGCCCGCCAAAATTAACGAGCTGTCCAAAGGACGAATTGATTTAGAAAGTAAATTAGATTTAAGTCCTAGTTCTCTCATTGCATCATAAACCGCCCCTGTATAGCACTTTTGTAATCTGTTTGTTAAGTCTAAATTTTTGGAAACCATTTTTCACTCCCGATTTTTAAAATCTATTTCCTTTCAAATTAGCATTACTTGTGATGTAGAATCCACTAATATGAAAATTACAAATATCGAAACATTTATTGTAGACGCTGGATGGCGACCTTGGATATTCGTCAAGGTCGAATCAGATAGCGGATTAATCGGTTATGGTGAATGCAGTGAATCGCGTACTCCTAATGGCGTTGTTGGAACAATACATGACATGTCAGACATTTTGATTGGTACAGATCCAAATGCATATGAAATGAGATTTTGGGATATGGCACGCAAAAACATTCAGGGACCTGGAGGAATCGCCGCTAAAGCAATGGCCGGAATTGAAAACGCAATTATCGACCTTAAAGCAAAAGCTTTAGATATATCTGTAGTGGAATTATTTGGTGGGCCAACAAGAAATGAAACCCGTCTATACTGGTCACACTGTGGCACGACACGAGCCCTTAATCACAAGTTATTAAACGTTAAACCTATAAAATCTCTATCGGATATATCTGACTTAGGTAAAGAAGTTGTTTCTAGAGGATACACTGCACTAAAAACAAATATTGTATTTCCTGGAGATCCCGCTCAAACATATTTCCCTGGATTCGACAGTGGTCCCGGAACAACAGATCAAAATGTTTCAAATGAATTGCTGGCGCATATAGTTGATTTAATTGAGACTTTTAGAAATTCAGTTGGGCCTAATATAGATATAAATTTAGATCTTAATTTCAATTTCAAACCTGAGGCTGTAATGCGTATAGCTAAAGCTCTAGAACCATTTAATCTGCTATGGCTAGAAACAGATATTTACAACCCAGATGCTCTTAAACAAATAAAAGAATCCACAACTACTAAAATATGCACCGGGGAAAACCTGTTTTATATGAGGGAGTATCTACCCTATTTCTCCAAATACTGTGCTGATGTATTCATGATCGACATACCTTGGAATGGGTTTGTTCAATCCAAAAAAATCGGTGATTTAGCTCAAGTTCATGACCTCAATATAGCTCCTCATAATTATTACAGCCATTTGTCTAGCTTTATAAGTGCTAGCCTTTGTGCTGTATTACCTAACGTCAGAATTATGGAAATAGATGTAGATGACGTTCCATGGAAAGACGAATTAGTAACAGTTCAGCCAGATATCAAATCTGGATGTATGAAAACTCCTTCGGGTCCAGGATGGGGCACCGACTTAAATGAAAAGGTGGCAAAAAAATATGCATGGACAGGTGCGAAATTTGCTGGTTATTAAAAGGACTCAACCCATTGGCTAGAATTCATGTCCTCGGAGCAGGAACACCTACTCCAACGCCTACAAGATTTGGCTCTTCATTTGCCTTGGAATTACCCAATGGAGAACAATTAATGGTGGATTGCGGGCCCGCAGCCACTCATAAATTAGTCAAAGTTGGATTATGGCCAACAAATATTGACTATATGTTTTTTACCCATCATCACTTTGACCATGACATCGATTATCCTTGCTTCCTACTGTGTAGATGGGATCAAAGTATAGGTAAAGAAAATAAACTAAAAGTTTTTGGACCTCCACCAACAGAAAAACTTACAAAAGAAATTATCGGACCAGAAGGAATGTTTGCACACGATTGGAAAGCCAGGATTGGTGCTCCTGGGAGTCAACAAGTGTTCATGAATCGTGGAGGAACACTACCAAGGACAGCTCCGGAAGTTTTAGCGAAAGACATAGGTCCTGGAAAAGTGTATGTCGGGCAGGACTGGGAAGTCACTGCTGCTCCTGCAGTACATGTGCAACCATTCCTAGATTCACTTGCATATCGTTTTGACACTACCGCTGGCAGCATTGTATTTACAGGTGACACCGAACCTTGCGATTCAGTTCGCGACTTAGCAAAAGATGCTGATTTACTGTTGTGCATGTGCTGGGATGAACAAAATAGAATGGAAAAAATGGGTGAATCAGTTGGCCAATGTGGAACTACTGCTGCTGCTCAATTAGCCCAAGAAGCTGGAGTTAAAAAATTGGCTCTGGTTCACATTGGGCCTAACTTATCTGACCCCAAAATAGCAAAACAAGCAATTAAGGATGTAAAAAGTGTTTTTGATGGAGAAATAATTTTTACTGACGAATTAATGTCTTTTGATATTTAGATATGTTAGTCAGAATTACGTCCGAATCTATCAAGATCATATTCTATCCCTAGATACAGTTCCGGATATCTCAACCCCGTAAATCTTTCGGTGGATTGCCTAATACGTTCAGCGGGAGCCCAAGCCATCCACGCTTTCCAGGTACTTTCAAAATTAAAGTTCCAAAAATAATACACTGCTGATCTTACCCCATCTTCGTATAACGGCAAGGCGTGGACCATGTCAGATCCGTGATACCAATCATGAGTCTCTTTAAGATATTCATAGTCTATTTCCATATTATTTACAGTTTCAAATAAATCTGGAGCCAATGTCTTAAGTTTAAGGTTAACTAGTGCATTATATGAAAAGTCGTCAGTTCTATAAGTAGGCCCAGCATCAAGTATGGTTCCGGATAAAACTGCAGATTTAAACCATGACTGTGTGTCAGGTTGAGAGGCCGCTAATATAACGTGTAGTATTCCATCTTCCATCAACTCTTTGGCTTTGTCATCTGTGGTCTCCACAACTTCAACGGTATAACCAAAAGCACTTTCAGTCATATATTTAAAAATAGCGATTATCGTATCATCATATTCATCATCAAAACTCGCCACACTGATAACAATATCGGCTTTTGATTCGTCAAGGGCTGGGCCACTATAGCCTTTAGAATAACATGTGTCTGCCGCCAAAATCAGAATTGCAGCAAAAACGGCCATTATAAGACCAGGTATAAGAATTTGTACCCATGGTTGTTTTCTAATATTTTTTAAATTCAAACTAAACCTCTAATACGATATGTTTCTAAAAAAGTTCAAACAAAAACACCTCTGTTATTAACGATTAAGTCAATACAACAGAGGATCATGCTTTCATCTTATTGATTATATCTTAGAAATTATCAATGACTGGCCATTTTTTTTAAAACGTTTTAAGATTTACCTATTAATTAAACCCGTCACTGGAGAGCACATATGTTAAAGACACCCACAGCCATAATGGTTGCACCTAACGAAATGGCAATAGATTTAATGGAGATTCCAGAACCTGGAGAGCATCAGGTAATTGTTAAACAAATTGCCACCGGCGTTTGCCTTTCACAGGTTCATCAACTTAAGACTTTGTCAAAAAAAATGTGTCCCCAATTACTTGGGCATGAAGGGATCGGGCAAGTAAGCCACGTAGGCAAAAACGTTACTCACCTTAAAGAAGGAGATTGGGCTATTACTACATGGGTGCCAAGGGCAGGTTACCCAGGTCGTGATTTCATAGACGGCATCGTTACCGGAGCAAAATTCAGAGGTGAATTAGCCCAAGGTCCACTTAGTACATACTCTGAAGATTGTCTTACAAGTGACCAACTTGTAGTAAAAATTGATCCTAAATATGGAAAACCAGAAAATAGCATAGTTGGCTGTGCAATTTTAACTGGAGCTGGCGCAGTATTTCACACAGCGAAAGTTAGAGCACAACAATCGGTAGTAGTAATCGGAGCAGGTGGTATTGGGTTATCCTCAATAAAAATGTCTTCACTAATGCAAGCATACCCAATAATTGCTGTTGATATTAATGATGAAAAACTTGAGTTTGCAAAAAAATGGGGAGCAACCCACACCATTAATTCAACAAAAGAAGATTTAAATGCAAAAGTGTGGGACATAACAAAAACTGGAGCCGACTTCGCATTTGATGCCGTGGGACTTGTCTCTACTCATGAAGCAATATTACCTATGGTTAGAAGTGGAGGCCCGGGTGGAGAAAATGTGGGAGGAATGGCAGTTTTAATTGGATGGCCACAGGCGGAATTTAAATTAAACGCTGAACACTTTGTATATCATCAAAGACAGTATCGAGGAAGCCACGGCGCGGCCATACCGGATATTGATTTCCCAATGTATTTAAGACTATCGGAGGAAGGACTCTTTCCACTCGATAAATTAGTCACCAAAAGTTATAAATTGGAAGATGCTCAAACAGCTATAGATGACCTCGAAAATGGAAGGATAACTGGAAGAGCGCTAATAAAATTCTAGGATTACAAATATGACAACTAAGGTTTTAATAACAGGAATGAGCGGTTTAATAGGCGAGCTCGTAAAAGAAAAGCTGGAACAACTTGGTAGCTATGAGTTGACAGCCTTAAATCGCACTAATATCGAAGGCATAAAAACAGTACAAGCAGACATTTCTGATTTGAACTCGATAAAACAAGCGTTTGTTGGCCAAGATATTATTATTCACTTAGCAGCCGTTCTTGTAGATGCTGACTGGAAACAACTTATGGCGGTTAATATTAATGGGACATACAACGTTTTCGAAGCCTCAAGGCTTGCTGGAGTAAAAAGAGTTGTGAACGCCAGTAGCGGAGCTACTATAAAAGGCGTGGTTAAGACTGGAGGTATATATAAAGATCTAGAAGATGGGGAATACGACAACGTTCCTAAGTCATGGGAAATGATGACTCATAATGACTTCCATCCATACGGTCTATACGGCGTTTCAAAGATGGCAGGGGAAGGCCTAGCCAGACATTTTTCTGACGAATATAAATTGCCAATAATTAATCTAAGAATTGGTACGGTTCGGCCGTCTGGCATCCCAGAAGAAGATCAGGATTACTCTACATACTTAAGTCATCGCGATACCGTGCAAGCAATACTTCTGGCTATGAATGCCCCGGATGACATCTTATTTGAAACATTCTTAGTTACCTCTGAGAACAAATGGTCATATAGAGATATTGAACACTTTAAAGAAACCTTGAGGTTCGCACCAGAAGATCGAGTAGAAGATTTCCGAAATACGGCGAATAAACCAGTGACTAAACGCACTCCAACAGGAGGTTATTGGGTTAACAATCAAGGTCTTTAACACTTGAAGATACTTACATCAACAAAACATTCATACCAGCTGATTACCGATTGGGGTATCCCTCCGGAAAAACATTCCTTCAAGGAAAGTGCTGCCGTAGCTGTTGATACTGAAGATAATGTCTGGGTATTTAATATACCGACAAAACAATTGTTGATTTTTGAAAGCAGCGGTAAATTACTAAAGATCTGGCCTCATGAATACGAGAATATCCATGGAATCGATTTTGACTCCTCGGGCTGTGTTTATTTAGTAAACCGTAACGTTCATCAAGTTTTAAAATACACCATAGACGGTGATTTAATCATGTCTTTGGGAGAATACGCCAGTCCATCAAAAACTGGATATAGCCTTGAAATTGGTCGCGATACCAATTGGCAGAACCCTGTTCCCAATGCGGCTGGCCCTTTTAATGTTCCTAGTGGAGTCAGGATAGGCCAAAATGGGGATATATATATATCAGATGGGTATGCAAACTGCCAAATTCATAGATTTTCACGACATGGAGATTTAATTCATAGCTGGGGTTCTCCAGGTAAGAGTAAGGATGCAGAGTTCCATTTAATACATGGCTTATACATTGATTCCAAAAACCGGGTATTAGTATGTGATCGAATGAATAACAGAATACAAGTTTTTGATTTAACAGGAAAGTTTACAGGTATCTATAGTGGATTATTTATGCCAAGCAAGATACATGAAAATCCCGATGGCGACTTTGTTGTTACTGAACATCTCGGTAGGATTTCAATTATTGATAAAACTGGAAAACTTTTAGCAAAATGGGGTAATGCAGATGGCAGCGTTAACACCGAAGGATCTGGCATTTTTCGTAAACCTCATGGGTGTGCCGTTGACTCGAGAGGAAATATATACATAGGCAATGTAACCTCTGATGGAGCTGCATCAGGATCAGGCCAAAGAATAATTAAAATGGTAAAAATCTAATAAAGTAGCCAGGAAAAAATAAACGTTTGATATAAACAAAAACATAAGCTTTAATAATCACAGCTAAGCCAGTATATTATATGTAAGTCTCATAACTTTTATGTGCCCAGGTGGCGGAATGGTAGACGCGGCAGACTTAAAATCTGCTTCCCGCAAGGGAGTGGGGGTTCGAGTCCCTTCCTGGGCATTCCATAATAAAGCATCTGATTTTATGATTCTCGTTGCTATTCCAGGAACTCTAAAAGAGATTGTATTTAAAATGAACAGTGAAACCCAAAAGTATGGCTGGATAGTCATTAGTCTTTGGCTGGTAGCTACGATGTTTGGATTCATCATGGTTTTTACCATTGGATTATTACTACCATCAATTTCAGAAGAGCTGAATTTATCCCCAGGCATGCAAGGAATCCTTGGTTCTTCTGCTTTTTTAGGACAGGCACTTTTAGCAATTCCGATGGCGTGGTGGACTTCACGATTTAACCCCATAGCTGTAATAACATCTACGATAGTTTTAGGGGCTTTACTACTGGTTTTGCAAGGTTGGTCTCCTAGTTTCGCGGTACTTTTAATCGGAAGATTTGCTTTCGGCATAGCTTTGGTCACAATGGAACCTCCAGGAGCTAAGCTAATTTATCAGTGGTTCCCAATTAATAAGATCCTGTTTGTTAATGCAATCCAAAATGCTGTTTTTGGGTTTTTAATGGCAATAGGCGTTATGTTAACTCCAATTTTACTAGAAGCCCTTAACGATTGGCGTGTATTACTTTATTTATCGGGAGCCGTATATGGCTTCATCGCAATAGTATGGACTTTGTTAGGACGGCAAAATAAAAACCCATTAGGTAATGGAAAAACTGGCGAAGTAGATACTGAATTTTATCCAGCAACTCCAATTATAAAAGTACTACTACATAAAGATCTTCTTTTAACTTGTTTGGGATTCGCTGCAGCCGCGGTTGTCTTTTCATCATTTAATACTTTTTTCCCGACTTTAGCTGATGATAAAGGAATCTCACTTCGTTGGAGTGGCATAATTCTCGCGGTTAACTTTGTAACTGGCGGAATTCTTGGACTTGTTATGTCTAAATTTTTCGGGAAAATGTCTTATGCGAATCTTGTCATGGTCGTACTTATTGTCATTATGGTAGCTAGCTACACTTTAATTACCCTTACAGACAATCGGGCAATATTACTTATTTTAGTGGTTTTCACTGGCATATCTGGAGCATACTTCCCTATTCTTTATACTGAAGCATTTAAATTAAAAGGTGTAACAATTAATCGCATTCCGATAGCTGTCGCAACAGTTATGGCAGCGTTTGGTCTTGGCTTGGTTATAGGGCCACTAATTACTGGTTTCTTAGAACAAATAACAGGTTTGCAGTTGGCTATGATTGTTGCGGCACAATTTGGAGTCTTATTACTGCCAGCTGGAATTTTGATTAAATTTACCAACGACCCTCAAGAACTTGAAAATTGATTGCATCGAGATAAATAAACAAATTTCTATAGTTGACTGAATCAGCTTGAAAATATATGTTGACAATGCATCGGATCACAATGCATTAATTCATAATCCTAATTGGTTGGCAATAATCAAATGTGTCAGGAACATTCTGTAAATTAAAGGCCTAACATGTCGAATAAATTTTTAGATAAACCTAATAGGTCTGCTATTTTTTCTTGGTGGCTTTATGATTTTTCTACCACAGCATTTTTTACTAGCACAGTAGGACTCCTATTCCCTCTATGGATAAGAGATGACATGGGGGGCAACGATGCTACTATTACTTACACATGGGCAGTAGCTATGTTAATTAATGTAATGTTGGGGCCGATATTTGGAGCACTATCCGATAATGCAAAGAGAAGAATGCCACTTTTGACTGTGTTTTCTTTGGTTGGTATCGGCACGTCTTTCCTAATAGGCACATTTGATAGCATGTTTATTTCCATAATTTTGTATGTAATCGGACTGATTGCCTTGCACACCGCTGTTGTTATTTATAACTCTCTCCTACCGGACGTCAGTGACAAAAATAATCGAGGTTTTATCACTGGAGTAGGTGTGGGTGTGGGATATGTAGGCTCTTTGACCACCATACTATTGGCAATATTCGTAATTGATGACACATGGGGATTAGGCATGGGATATGTGTTTGGGTTCAGGCTAACTGGAATTATAATGTTAGTTACAGCATTACCTCTAATACTTCTAATGAAAGAAAAAGCGAAATTCATTGAAAATACCACTTTCGTTAATATTGCAAATTACGCATTTAGAGACCTAATGGCTACTGCTATTGAAGCTCGGCAAATTCCTGGCCTTTTGATGTTTTTTACTGGGCGTTTTTGGTATTATCTTGCAATCCAAACCGCTTCTGTAATCGCAATACTTTTTGCAACAGATACAGTCGGACTCACGACGTCTGAAGCAATGTTAGTATTAATTGTAGGTATATCTGTAGCCATCCCATTTGCTCCGCTTTGGGGGAAACTTAATGACATTATAGGGCCAATCAGATCCATGAACATTATCTTGTTTGGTTGGGTTTTAAACATTCTAGCCTGTATTGCAATCCCAACATTAGGCCTGTCTCCAAACGTTTGGTGGGTAATAGGTATATCAAGTGGAGTATTTACTGCTGGAGTATGGTCAACAGACCGCCCTCTACTCACATACATAACCGTTGATAATGGAGGTAAGTCAGAGAGTGATATTGGTAAATTTTTTGGCCTAATGAGTGTTACAGGCAGATTATCGACCGTGGTCGGTCCATTCGCATGGGGATTATTAGTAGTTACTCTTGGTTTCGGTCAAATAATTGGAGTTGTGTTTCTTTTAATTTCAGCCTTGATATCGGTATTTTGTTTATATGCAGTCAAAAGAGAACTAAAAGGCAATACATAAGACAGATATCTGATTCAAATAATCAAGTAACTTTAATTATAAAAACGTGGAACTCTAGAAGTTATTCCACAAAGCACTTCATACGGAATAGTAGAACTCCACTTAGCCACATCCCAAGCTGAAATCTTTAGATTTCCTTGCTCTCCAATAAGTACGACTTCATCTCCTGACTTCACTCCTGGAACTTCAGTGATATCTATTAATATGCTATCCATCGCAACAGCTCCTACTATTGGTACATAATTTCCATTTATTATTACCTGTCCTTTATTTGATAACAGCCTATTTAATCCATCTGCATATCCAACTGGTAGCGTTGCAATAATTGAGGTTTTTTTAGTTTTAAACGTTCGGTTATATCCAAGAGCCGTATTTGCAGAAACGCTTTTTATAAAACCTACTCTAGTTTTAAATGACATCACTGGTTGAAGATCAATAGGAGCTTTAGCGTTCGCAGGATTGACTCCGTATAAAGATAAACCTGCTCTTACCATGTCAAACCAAGATCCTTTATGTAGTAGAGCTCCCGCGCTATTTGCTACATGTCTAATCACTTGATCATTATTAAATACTTCTATCTGATCAATCACTTTTTTAAACATTGATACTTGTTTTTTAGTATAGGTTAAATCTGCCTCATCAGCAGAAGATAGATGAGAAAATACACCTTGTAACTTCATCCCTTTATATGGCTTAGCTTTTTCTAAAAATACTTGTATATCTTCTGGCCCAATCCCAACTCTCCCCATTCCTGTATCAATTTTTAAATGATAAGAAAATTGTTCATTCTGAATTTCAGCTAGATTCGATAAGCCTTTCAGTGATAATAAATCAAAGATTGTTGGTGTTAGCGAATACGTGGAAAATAAGTTTTCTTGGCCTGGATAACAACCTCCAAATATAAGAATATTACCCTTCACTCCATCCTCCCTTAGCACCACCCCTTCTTCAGCGATAGCCACGCCAAAATCTTCAACTCCTTCTGTTTCTAAACAATGAGCTATTTTTTCAATACCATGGCCGTAAGCATTTGCTTTTACCACTGCCATCAGCTTAACTCCAGCTGGTAAATGGCCTTTAATTGAATTCAAATTAAACCGAAGAGAGTCCAGGTTTATTTCAACCCAAGTAGGCCGCATTCCTGATAAATTAACGTTATTTTTTGCTATATACATAAGCTTTAAATATTAACTTTGTTTTGGAATTGATAAACCGGAAATATATGTCACATTTGGTATTTTAGATAACTCAGAACCTGCCATCTTTATTTTTGAAGACCGGTCTCCTGAGCCTAGAATTATAAAGTCCAACCCCTTTATAAGTTCGTCTATATATATCTGCATGTCATCAGGCAACCCAAAAGGTGTAACTCCTCCTATAAGCATACCTGTCATCTCTTTTGTATCATCTGCTGAAGCAAAGGACACTCTTTTCACTCCCATCAACTTAGTGACCACTTTATTCACATCTAGACGTGTATTAGCCTGGACTAAACAAGCTGCATACTTTTTATCCCCACGTTTTGAAGCAACGATAATGGTATTACCACTATTTTCCAGTTCGTAATTATATTTCTCACAAAACTCTGCTGTGTCTGCATATTCCGGGTCAATGGAAACTATTTCATAATTTATTTTAAATCTATTCAGAACAGACAATACCTGTTCGTTTGAGTTGTTTTGGTTAGACATATTCTCGAATATTCCTTAGATAATGATCTTTTTATATCTTATACCTGATTCTCAGGAACTACTGTCATTGTTCTAATCGTCTGCTTAGCTAAGCGTTCCGGGTTCGGTTCTGGAAGCCCTTTATCAAATGCCTTAAAGGTGTTTTTGTCAGTTAGTTCATTAGGGGGATCACAAAGATCTTGCACATAGAATCTTGAAGACGGAAATAAATCTCCAGGGTAAGTAAAGTTGCTAAGAGTAGCCAACTCTATACATATCGCTCCACCCAGTGAACTTTCTAACATGCCTCCAACCCATACAGGAACTCCTGCATTCTTTGCCATATCATGAATTTTTTTTGAATTATAAAGACCACCTACCCTACCAGGCTTAATATTTATATATCTACAGGCATTTATACTTAAAGCTTGTTCTGCAGCTTTAACGCTGTGAATGGTTTCGTCCAGGCATATTGGCGTTTCAATTTGCTGTGCCAATTTCGCATGATCTAATATGTCATTCCAATGCAGCGGCTGTTCTATAAATGCAAGATTAAATTTATCAATTTGTTTAAACAGTTGTATATCATCTAATGTATATCCAGAATTACAATCTATATGCAATACAGTGTCAGGGAAAGTCGAACGTACCGCTTTAAGCATTTCTAAATCCCATCCTGGTCCAGCCTTCAATTTAATCCTAGGGAACCCTTTATCCACAGCTTTTTGAATATTTAATATTAGTTCATCAAACGAATCGAGGATTCCAAAGTCAGCTCCGGCTATTACCTCTTTAGATTCTCCTCCCAACAAAATATGTAATGGTTGAGATTTAATTTTGCTCTGAAGTGTCCAGTAACAGATTTCTATTGCCGCCTTAGCAAAGCTATTACCTTTAAAAATTGATAGTTCCCGGTCTAAATCTTCGGGACTATCGTAAGTTTTCCCTACTATATGTGGTCCAAAAATCTCTGATACATGATAGAAAACAGATCCCGCACTCTCATTTAAATATGTAGGAGCATAGAACGGAGTCGATTCTGACCAGGCATATGTGTCTCCACTATAAGCCTTAGTTAGAACCGTGTGTATGTCATAGTCAGCGCCATAAGCAGTCCTCCACGGCTGAATTAACGGCATAGCAACGTAGTAAACTTCTAATTTATCTATAATCATTTAATATTATCCAAATTTGTTTTTTATTTAATTACCAACAATTAAAGCTTTTAAAATTAAACCGATCAATGAATATGTGACTGTTCATAGTGCATTCTAAGCAAATCTATCCCAAAATCCTCATCCAAATCACGCATTACTGAATGGATGTGATTCGAGTCATTTTGTACATTATCTTGTTCAATTAAAAGGCTATGTGGTTTCATGCGGTGAATACGAAAATATCTACCCTCTTGTACAGAAAAGCCACCAGCCCAAGAAAATCTCAATCGATCAAAACCATCATCTTTTAGTGAATCTATAACCGGGGCAGATAATTCAGGTCTTAAACGCTGGATATAATTCGTTAAAAGTTTCCGGAACAACTCTTTCTGAGACTTGCTCATAGAAGTTGTCTGAATCCCAACATGAGGCAGCATCGTACCTCCTCCATCAATTAGTACTGGACTATTTGATGAGTATATGTCTAATGGAGCCAATTCACTAATCACAGCTTTAGACCGCTGATCTTTATCAAACGAACACATTAACTCTCTAGCCATTTCATCAGTGTTCCAAAGAATACCTGTTCCTGATCCAGTATATCCGTTAGGAATAAGGGCAGGGTTAGAACCCATAAAATTTGGCGTTGTAGATATCCAGCCACCATCAACTATCGTGAAGGCACAAAACAAGTGATGGCCATTTAAGCTCCAGTTCCAAACATCACTTCCTGGTGTCCCAAATATACGCAAGTAATAGAACCCTGAGTCTCTTTCAAAGTGCGCAGTATTATTGTCAGATTCGATCTGCCCTAATACATTTTCCAAAGCTGTGATTTTATTAGCCAACTCAGCACCTCTTGCTGACAACCCAGTAGATAGCAGCTCAAATATCAGTGTTTTTTGATTATCATCTAGTTTGATTATGGGAAGTCCCCTGTATTTTATGGGGGCATAATGCCAATAAAGTCGTTCATAATGATCTTCTGTAAATAATGCTAATAGTCTTTGTTCTAGATTTAAAGTATTTATAAATTTATTAGCTACTTCCGTCATTTGTGCAGCAACTTCAGGTAAGTGTGGACTGGAATGAATATGTGATTTGTTAGATATACTGATCAATACTATAAACTCCTTATAATAATGAAATTCTAGAGAAGAATTCTGGAACACCTTCTATATCTAAATCCGAGACATCCACTCGATATAAAGCGCCTGCATATTCACCATTTAAAGACTTGTTCTCTCCTCCGGCAGAGGTAATATACATCTCATTATATTTTTCCCCTCCGAAAGTTATGCTTGTAGTGTTACGCATAGGTATGTCTAATTTATATTCAACAATACCTTTTTCAGAATATTTATATATTCCATATCCCCCAAAACGCGCAGACCAAATATTGCCCTTAGAATCCACTGTCATTCCGTCAGGCAGTCCACCTTCTGCCGTATTTACAAACGGTCTGCGATTAGTTAAATCACCTGTTTTAATATCATAGTCAAATAGATCAATCCTGTATGTTTCTGAATCCGTGTAGTACATTTTCTTTTTATCTAATGTAAAACCCATGCCATTGGATATCCCTATGCCATCAATAATAGGTGTAAATGTACCATCAAGATCAAGGCGATACAGAGTTCCCTTTCCAGAAGAATCTTCCATAGTTCCTGCGTACACTCTTCCAACAGGGTCTGCTATTACATCATTAAAATGTCGCCCTTTTTCATCCTTAAGTTCATCAATTAAGTATCTAAGTTTGCCATTCTCTAATACAGCTAAGCCAGCACGATACATAAAACATAATAAAGACCCATCAGGTTGAATTGTAAAACCACCGATCCCTGTAGAAGCTTGGAAATAAAGCTCATGTTTATTTGAACAAGGATCATATCTATAAACTTGCCCATTCGGTATATCTACCCAATAAAGCTGCTTATCTACAGGGTTCCATAATGGCCCTTCCCCACATTCATTAGCATAATCCGCAATTAACTCTGGATTCAATTTGCCACTCCTTAATACATATTGCTTAAAAGTAAAAGCGAACCTTAACTATATTTAAGGTTCGCTTTTACTTTTCTAATTATTTGATATTAAAAATCACAACTTAATACAATTGTCATCTGTCTTCATATATCTTATTGTGCTGCAGCGCTAAGATTAGCTCCAGCCGTAAATCCTACTCTTTTATGAGCTGGTACTGTAATTAGCGAGCCAGCCTGTCCACCTCTAATTGGACGAACCCGTCTAGCTTTAACCTGTCTCACTTCAAAGGATCCAAAGCCGGTTAAAACAACACGATTATTAGTAGCAAGAGCTTCTTGAATGCAGTCAAGAACAGCATTAAGTGCAGACTCTCCTTGAGCTCTAGAGCCCCCTAACTTAGAAGCTACCCTAGCTGTCACGTCACTTTTCCTCAATGTTGCCATTTACAACTCCCTCCTCATAAGAGATATTTTTACTACTAAAAATTTATTTAAATAGTAATATAGGGTTAAATATTAAATAGCATATATTATTTTTATTGTTATGCAATCTACCCCCATGCCACCGCACCGGAAGACCCTCCAGGCGTAGACTCGATAGTATGTTTTTATACGAGTCATGTCAAGTCTTGATGTTTAATAAATATATATATCAGCTAGATTAAGAAAATATTTATACACCCGTACTAATTAATACAATATTTTAATCATTTGTATTAGAACTTTTGTTCTGTTAAGATGATTTTAATTACAAGAGCGTATATAAGTAAATGAAGTTTGCATGCATATTAATAACTAACCTTGCCGTAGCATCTGAACGCAGAAAGAACATGGGGTTAAACAATAAGCAATTAATAGTATTTCATGAGGAAAATAAAGTTAAAAATGTTATCGAGAACTCTTCAGATATCAAGGGTTTATTACCAAAAATCACGCTTAAAGAAGCGATATACAAATATCCTCATGCAGTATTTATTTCAGCTGATAAAACTTACTACATAAAATTATTAAATTCTGTAGCTGACGATCTCTTACTTGTAAGTCCATTAATAGAAAATCCTGCTCAAGTATCATCTAATCGAAATTGTATATATATGGATTTGTCTGGGTTAAAAAAACTTTACAAAACACTTAAAAACCTTGAACGGCATGTATTAAATGTCATTCCAAAAGATTTAGAAGTACATATTGGAATATCAAATGAAAAATTTACATCGTATGTTGCGGCTTCAATGGCATCACCCAAAAAAACCAATGCAATAATAATGAGCAGTAAGGATTTCTTGAAAAATTTATCTATTGATTTTTTACCAATAGATCAAGAGTCAAAAGACAGGTTATATGAATTTGGAATTAATACTTTAGGAAAGATTGCATCTTTAGAATTAAACCATATACAAGCTCAATTTGGGCTTGTAGGAAAAATTGCCTGGAAGCTTTCAAACGGAATCGACGAAACAAATATAAAACCATATGTAAAAGATCTTTCAATAACTGAAAAGTTTATTTTTGAAAGACCAATTTCAACAGTGAACATATTAAAAGCAGGTATAGAAACGGTAGTTTCTAGAGCCTTCTTAAACCCTCATCTAATCAATCGATATGCTCGTTTAGCAACATTAGATATTAATATGACAAACAATCACACATGGTCAAAAACAATAGTATTCAAGGATTCAGTTAAAAATGCTGAAAAAGCTATCTTTGCGATTAACACAGCAATCAGCAACACTATTCTTTCTGAAGAAATAGAAGATATACGTATAACTTTCTCTGCAATATCTAATGAATCAGGGAAACAATACAGCATGCTTCCAAATATTCGAAGTCAAGAACAGTTACGCGAATCCATGTTCCAACTATCAAAACGATTAAGAACTAAACCTCCAATATATAAGATTAAAGACTTAGAACCATGGTCTAGAATTCCAGAAAGAAGGCAAGCTTTAATAGACTTCGAAATATAAATCAGCCAAAATACATAAAAGTTAAAGCAGATCAAAATAATCAACCAATTGGTGTTTTAATAAGAAGTAATTGGAGAGAAGTAACAAAAATCAATGATTACTGGGAAATTATCGATGAATGGTGGGGTGACTTCCCTATATCACGAAAATATTATTCTTTAACAATTCATAATGATATTAGGATCTCGATATTTATAGATCGTACAAACGGATCATGGTATCAACAAAAAACATACATATAGATTTAAATAGATTTAACAGGAGAATTATATGAAAGCAGACATTAATGGAACCAGCCTGTATTATGAGGTGGTAGGTTCTGGTAATCCACTGTTAATAATGCATGGGGGACTAGGATTTGATCATACATATTTCAGACCTTGGATGGACCCGCTTGCCGAAGATTCAAAACTCGTATTTTACGACCATAGAGGTAATGGTCGCTCAGACCGAAGTAAGCCTCTAGATGACGTATATCATTCAACATGGGCAGATGATGCTAACGCCTTAAGAGAGCATTTGGGGATCGAGAAAATGGTTTTAATGGGACATTCATACGGAGGGGTTCTCGCACTTCACTACGCTTTACAATACCCTGAAACCCTATCTGGTCTTATTTTAGCCAACACTTATCCTGCATGGAATTATAAAGACGCCGTCTTGGAAAAAGCCCGCGAACGTGGAACTCCAGAACAGGTCGTTGCTATTGAAAATAGATTTTTTGAGCGAGTGAAAGATGATGCCGATCTAGAGGAATTGGCCGGACTAATTGGAAACATGTATTTTCATGACCCTAGAAATCCAATCGCAGCGGATTTTGGCAGTGAAGTACAGTTTTCTGCAGATGGATATAATCGCGGATTCGTCGATATCCATGCTCAGCACAATGTGATTGATAAATTATCTAGAATTACTGTTCCAACATTAATTCTATGTGGTTCAGACGACTGGATAACGCCTTATGAACAAGGTTCCGCTATACTCCATGCAAAAATACCAAATTCAAAATTAATAATGTTTGAGAAAAGTGGGCACTGCGCTTTCGCAGAAGAACAAGATAAGTTTTTAAATGTAGTACAAGGGTTTATGTCAAACTTTTGATAATCAAAATTATTGTTGTGAGAACATGGAAATAGTATGAGTAATTTATCTGGGAAAATCCAAACTGTCTTAGGACCAATTGATCCAACGCAATTAGGTATAACGATGGCTCACGAACATCTGGTGGTGGATGTTGAATGTAACTTCATTATGCCTGAAGAAGCCACAGCAAAAAGAATGATAGATATGAAAGTGTCCAAAGACAATATTCGTGATGCCACTAAATACTGGACCACGATGAAAGACAATACTCATTTATATAACGAGCAAAAAACCATCGAAGAAGTTTATAAATACAGATTAGCCGGTGGAAACAGCATAGTTGATGTAACAAGTATTGGAATAGGTAGAGACCCGCTAGCTCTAGCAAGAATATCTAGAGCTACCGATTTAAATATCGTCATGGGTGGAAGTTATTATGTGCCACTTTCATACCCGAAAACCATGGATTCTAAGACTGAAGACAGTATTTACGAAGGTATAGTCCAGGATATCGAGTCAGGTGTTGGAGAGACAGGAATTAAGACTGGAGTAATCGGAGAAATCGGCAACCACTTCCCAATGTCAAATAATGAAGCTAAAGTGCTTAGAGCATCAGCAAGAGCTCAAATAGAAACTGGAGCCCCTATTCTGATTCACCCCGGCTTCCATAAAGATTCACCGAAAGCTATTATGAAAACTCTATTAGCCGCGGGAGCAAATCCAGAAAATACTATAATTGGACATCTGGCAATAACATTTGACCTTAATACAATCCTTGAGTTAGCCCAGTCCGGATGTTATTTAGAATTTGACACTTTTGGAATTGAATGGACGTCAATGTCAGCTGCTCAATCAACAGGCGACACAGGCTATACAGTACCTAGTGATAATCAACGACTAGATATGATTGAATCTTTGATCGATGCTGGATGCGAGGATCGCATATTATTAGCTCAAGACAATTTCATAAAGATTCAAATGACCGAGTTTGGCGGAAAAGGCTACGCTCATATATTGGAAAATATAGTTCCCCGAATGAAGTCCCGAAATTGGCCAGACAGCATTATAGATAAAATACTTATAAACAACCCAAGCAAAGCATTTAGTTTTATTTAGGCAAGACTATGAAATTAAGCAAAAGTTTTGAAACTAGCATGGTTGGTAGCTTTCCTAGGCCTAAGCCGGTCAGAGATATTTTTACCTCAAGTTCAAAAATAGATCCTATAAAAATATCTACTCCTGGAAGGGTGGAGGAAATATCAGTAGACGTTGTCAAAGGAATAGACAAAGGTTACAAAGACCACCAAGAAGAGTTGATTAGTCAAGAATCAATTAAAATGAATGAACATTTAAACTCGAAGTACATGGATGGTCTTGTAAAGCATGCCGTCCTTTTGCAAGAAATTGCTGGTTTAGATGTGGTAACTGACGGAGAATGGAGAAGACAAGCATACACTCACGTTATTAATGACCTATGTAATGGATTTACTCAGGATCCAAGACCTGGAATTAGATTTGGTTTAATTGTTACAGAGCCGATTTCTGTAAAAAATCCTGGCCTTTTGGCAAACGATGCTAGATTCTTAGTGAATAATACTGACAGGCTCACTAAAATATCGGTCCCGTCGCCATACATACTAGGTGCTAGGCTATGGGATCCAGATTATTCAACCAAAGCATATCCAACTCGTGAAAAGTTCATTGACGACCTGGTTCCGATATTAAATTACGAATTACAACAGCTCGTAAAATCTGGAATAGACATCGTTCAAATCGATGAGCCAGATATGGCGGTTTTGTTAGATCCAAACAAAGAACCGATTTACGGTGATAGAGAATATGACCTCAAATTAGGATCTACTAAGATCAATGAAATGATTCATGGAATAGATGGCATCAGAACAGCAATGCATATGTGCAGATGGAACTCATTGAATAGAGGATGGCATTGGGAAGGCGGTTATGAACCAATTATAGATACATTAAAATCCATTAATGTTGATCAGTTTTTTATGGAATTCTCTATTCCCGTTTCTGGCAGCGTTTCGATCCTGAAAGAATTGCCCGAAGATAAATTAATAGGCCTAGGTTGCCTCGACCCTCGTTCAGAGTCAATTCCCAGTGCTGAAGATATTGTTAAGCGAGTAGAAGAGGCTCTGAAATATGTAAGTCCAGATAGGATTGGGTTAAACCCTGATTGCGGATTTGCTCCAGATATCAGACATAATATCCCATTGGATGAGTGCTATAGCAAACTAGTAAATCAAGTGAAGGCAGCTAAGATTTTAGAAAGTAAATACTCTTAAACTCCCCGCTTAGATATCCACTCCCCAACTTCTTTTAAAAACCTAGTTTGCTCTTCAATGAATGGGAAATGGCCACTATTTTCAAAAACCATCAATTCTGAATTCGGCAGATTTTCATGTAGACGCTTTGCTCCCTGTTCAACGGGAGTAATCCAATCGTGCGTTCCACCTATAACCAAAGTATCCGTTAATAAATCTTTTAGCCGATCTAAGATCGACCAATTTGGAAGAAGATCTTCAAATCCTCGATTCCAAGCAACTGCACGGCAGATTACCGCTTCACTAATTTCATCGATTTTTTGCTCATCAAAATCATGAAAGTACAGGGGCATCAAAATTTTAGCTATGCGAGCTAAATGCTCATCCGATTTAACTGGATATGGAAACTCATTTGTCCATACATCAATCTGTTCTGGGGTTCCACGGGAATGAACGATCGCTGACACTACATCTGGATAATCGAATACAGGCAATGTAGTAATTAAAACTAAGCCCTTTAGTCTGTCCGGATATTTCAATGCATATTCTTGGCCTAACACTCCTCCATACGAATTCCCGGCCAATATAAATTCCTCATCTCCCAAAAACTTTCGTAATGCTTCGATATCTTCAACAAAGGTATCATGAGTCACATCGTCCATAGAAGACATTCGTTCAGAACGTCCATTTCCTCTGTGATCATAGAAAACAACCTTAAATTTTTCAGCCCATGGATCAATCCAAGGCCTAAACACAGTATGATCGTAACCTAGTCCGCCATGAAGCATATAAACCGGAACACCTGATCCTATTACTTCATAATATAGTTTTGTCCCGTTTACTTCTGCATACATTTTCTTCTCTTACTAGTCAACATGAGTCATATTAAAACCCAGCTTCATACCATCATTATCAAAACTACCTTTAATAGTTCCTGAGTCATATTCCCCCACGAAAGTTACTCCAGATGTCGGCTCGCTCATTGTCAAGGTGGTTCCTTCAAACGTAACTACCCCTAGTGGCTCGTCCATAATACCTTGAACCGGCACACTGAATGAACCTGCAACAGAACCGTCGCCAGCCATTGCCAAAGTGACATTGAAACCTATTTGAAGCCCCATCGCTAAAATTTTTCCATCCCAATCTCCTAAGACATCATCGATGGACGCGCTTACAGATTCTTCAGCCATCTCAGATCCAACAGACACCTCAACTTCGACTATCTTTTCTACAACCACTATCTTTTCTACAACCACTTCTACTATCTTTTCCACTTCTACTATCTTTTCCACTTCTACTATCTTTTCCACTTCTACTATTTCGATAATAGGATCAGGTTTAGAACAAGCAGTTGCAAGTATCGCAAGTAACAATACGCTAATAAAACCAAATGTTAGTATTTTCATAATCCCTCATATCTCCCACTTTTAAGTAGTGTTAAATAAATGTAAATTTCTAGACTCTCAAATATTTCTTTTTACAATAAATCTCACTAGATTCACTAGATTCACTAGACTACAAGCTCTAGCTCCATAAAAAAACAAGTTTAAAGCTAGTTATCCTAGTAATAACACAGGCATTGATCAAAATACAATAACGACTATAAAAGAAATGATGGATTAATCTTTTGACAATTTACCCATTTGTTCATCACTAATTTTCCCAATTGAATGAAGCCACCTGATTGTGTCCGATAGCGTTTCGTCAGCTGGACGTAGTTCAAGTTGCAACTCATCCATCGTTTTAGAATCATCATATACTGGGTCCCATTTCGCAAACCTAAACCCTTCTAAAGTGACAGGTATCCTAAATGGAAGAAAAGGATTTAGAAGATCAATCAATCTGACCGGACATTCCATTAACCAAGAAGGCACCATGAAATATCTTATTCGACGACCTGTTAAGTCAGATATCTTGTCTATTAAATCCGTAAAAGGCATCCGCCGGCCACTAAAAAGGTATCGTCTCTCTCCTCTTCCAGATTCCACCAATTTAACGTGAAGCGCTGCTAAATCACGAACATCTACTAAAGGAAAATGTCCTTTAATCATCGGATTATATCTACCATTAATTATGTCAATAATAATATTCGTATTATCTCCACAATGTGGATCTTTAGGGCCTATCACACCACCTGGATATGTGATTACAACCGGAGCACCTTTACGTTGGTATTCTCGAGCGATTTTTTCTGCTTCAGCCTTAGATCTTATGTATGTGCCTTTAGGATTTTTGACCGGTGAGTCTGGATTTAAGATTTCACCATTAGGAGGCAGCAAGGCCGACACACTTGAAATATAAATTATTGGATCTAACGCTTTCCTGTAAGCCGCATCCAAAACGTGCTTTGTTCCTTTAGCATTGACCATGCGTATCTCTGCTGCTCGTTTTTTATCAAAAGTATAAACAGCAGCTGCATGTAATACAGCATCTACACCGTTCATTGCCTTCTCTACTGCATTCAAATCAGTGATGTCTCCAATTTCACAATCAATTTTAGACACATCTATTCCTAAAGAATCAAAGGTGTTATGAATACGATCACGCGAACGTGCAAAAAGCTTTATTTGATGACCTGCTTCCAACAAAGCCATCACCGTATGAGATCCTATAAATCCTGTTCCTCCTGTCACTAATATTTTGATAAAACGTACTCCTTAAAAAATCGCATTATAACGTTTGAATACTATATTCGTAAAAATTTAGCTTTTGTTGGGTGCGCCTTAGACTTGTCGAACGGATACAGTGAAAAGATTGCGTTGAAATGTATTTTGGAGGCGACGGGCGGATTCGAACCGCCGAATAGAGGTTTTGCAGACCCCCGCCTTAGACCACTTGGCTACGTCGCCAAAATATTATTATTTCACCCTGTATTATGACAGAATCTAGCGCTCTCTGCTGGTGCCGAGAGGGAGACTCGAACTCCCACAGCCTTGCGGCCACAGCGCCCTCAACGCTGCGCGTCTACCAATTCCGCCACCTCGGCATCACAATATAAAACTTCAAATCATGAAGGGTTGTAGTGTGAAATCTAGCATTAAGTGCTAATAGACTAAATATTGTAGCTAAATCCTTAACAAAGGTAAAACCTAGCTTGGTTAAAACTAATGGTTAAAACTTTTTCCAGCTTGAATTAGGAAGCTATTCCAGACAGTAAGTGCAGCAGAATATCTCTTGTTTCTGTAATAGGCTTCGTATTATTGAGCTATATCACTATGCCCTACCCACTTTGCTACAACTACTGGATTAGCATAATTATTGAAAAATAACTTATACTCTAGCATATGCTAGCAATGGTTAATTTCCCAGAAGCAATAAAGAGGGGATTCAATAAATATTTAGTCTTTAAAGGTAGAGCTACCCGTGCTGAATTTTGGTGGTGGGCTGCTTTTTGGGTTACTGGGTTGATAATAACTGGTGTTATTGATCAAATTTCTGGATTAACCAGCGTATTATTCGTAATTTTTTGGGCTGCAACCCTTATCCCATCGATTTCTATTGGATCAAGAAGACTTCATGACATTAATAAAACTGGATGCTGGCAATTGTTGTGGCTTGTACCCATAGTAGCAACAGTAATAATAATTCTTATTGGCTTGACTGATCGTGCTAATTTAGACGGCTGGTCACTTTACGACACAGCAATAGGTATAACATCTGTTTTAACGTTTCTAGTGATCTTTTTACTAATTTATTATCTTGCTCAGCAAGGCGATAAAGGTCCAAACAAATATGGGGATGACCCTAGAAATCATTAGGAGTTGTGGGCTGAAACTAAACTCCAATTATTAAAGAAATAGTTTTGAAATTACCAGGATTTTATTTTTTTAGAAGTATCTTTTATAACTGTTTCATTTATCCCCATATACACAAACAGACTAGACATTATTTAAACTTAATTTTCTAATTATGTAACAATTTAGTTCTATTCAAGTCACGCTTGTTTTTCTTCGCCGGATTGCACGCATAGGGTTTGCCAGGACATATTAAATAGACCATCAAATTGCCTCAAATGTATACTGGAATGGTAATATTTGAATATGAAAACATTATTACTATTCAGTAAGTTAAGTGGGTAAAGGTAAATGGTTGAAAAGAAACAAATACCAATTCAATTAGATACAAAAACTAAGGCAGCATTAGACAAGCATATGAAGATTTCTGGGAGTGAAACCTACCAGGACGCTATAGTTAACCTTTTAGGAATAAAGGCTGCAAAGCCGAAGTCTAATAAAACAAGAGAGATCTATAAAGAACAGATTGGCCCTGCACCTGTAATTATGGATGCAGCAATACTTAGATGTTGGGAATATGAAGCTAGATATTATGAAACTACTAAAGATAAAACTAGGACTGAAATAATTACTACAGTTAGAGAACGTATGAAACGGCCATACCCCAATGGAACCACATGGATGAGCATATATCCAGTATGGTTCGAGGAAAACTTAGAAAGCTACGTTGATGACCAACTTAAATCACTTAAGCTTAAAGGATTCATTGATAATTCTAAGAAAGGTGTTTGGACAATGATCTCAAATATCATTAAAGAAGATGAATGGGATTTACTCAGATTAGTTAGTGAACGAATTCAACCACATAGGCAATTGAACATATCTGACTTATTAAGACGTGAGGAATAAACATGGACGAAGAACAGAAGTTTCAGCAGATGATTGCAAAAGGTGAACGATTCAGTGTAGCTCATTATTTTGTCAAAAACGTTCTTAAATTAACTAACGAAGAAGAAATAACTAAGGCGTTTGCGAAAATAGATATAAATAAAGCGTATATCGACAATAAAATTATGGGAGTCAATAAACAACTTAATCCTGAGAACCGACTGGAAACATTTAACCTCATCAAAAAAGCAATTCTAATCCAGCTTTGGGAAGAAGAACTTGGAGATAACCTTACGGATTTACTAGAAGATACTGTGTCAGAAAAACACGATGAAAAACTACAAATTAATAGTGATAGCTACATAGACGAAGAACAGAAGGTTCAACAAATGATAGCGAAGGATTTTGACCCACCACCTCACTATTGATGATGGAACTAATGTTGACTCACGCCCGCATCTTAATGATTATTTGGAGAACAACTATGTTCTCCAAAAGAGCCTCAAGAAGCTGGTAAACCGTCTAAATAAGTGGATGATATGCAGCCGCATACCATCCAAGATTAATTATACAGAATTGGAGAAGAAACAATAGCCCAATTATTCAAGAATCTGCTCTATTAAAAGTCTCCAAAACCCACAAAAAAGGATACGATAGAATTATAAAGTTAAGCTATTTATAATTCAGTTTAATTAAAGAGGTGAACTATTGGATACATGGAGTGACTCTAGCATATTAAAAAGCATCAAAAACCCAACAGATGATGCATATGAAGTTAAACTTCATGCGCATGAAATAACGTTTATCGGCGCATCGGAACAACCAGACTTTGCAACAGCTGATATATTATTTTATCCCAATAAAAACGTTGTGGAATTAAAGTCACTAAAACAATATTTTTACCAATTTAGAAATACACACATTTCGTATGAACGAATCATCAATACTGTCTATGATGATTTAATGAATATTTACTCGCCAAAACGTATCCGCATAATTATGAAGTTTAATGTTCGTGGCGGAATAACAAGTCAATTAACAATCGACTCAGACTGGAGCATTCGTGGCGGTAAAGAAGAGTTTAAAGATTGGCCGTTGACTCAATAAAAGACTCGTTTTCTAAGCTTGGCTTTTGCAATTATTTCCTAGATTAGGATTTTTTAATACCGCTCTCTTGTTTCTCTAATAATACTTCTTCAACTATTTAATTGTTTATCAATAATATTAATAAACCCAACTATTATTCTTTCTTTTCCTCCTTGAGAAATTGGATTATTGCCTAGCTCATTTAGATGCACATACTATGGGAATTTGTCTTTAACCAATTTCGACAATCTCTCCAATCAGAAGCGTACCTCTCAACATGCTTCCAATATCGGCTGGAGTGGTTGTGCTCCAACATATGACATAGCTCGTGAACCACCACATAATCGATGATGGGTTGAGGCGCAAGAATCACTTTCCAGTTGTAAGTAATATCTCCTCTATTGGAGCATGAGCCCCATCGAGATTTGTAATCCTTCACTGTTATTGAGTTTGGTTGAACACCAATAATCTCCGCCAGATATTCTGTCTTCTTACTTAATCCTATTTCTGCATGTTGCCGATACCATGAGATCAACATTGATCTGATTGTCTCCTGAGCTGTTTTATCGGCTTTTAGTACGGTTGCAGAAAAGAAGCGCCCCTTTAATTTAATAGAAGTTTCATTTCCATGAGTTACCTTTAAACGATACGTTCTTCCTAAGTAACTTAACATCTCACCACTGACATACTCTTTAGATTTAACAAGTGGTCTCTCTGACACTTCTTTGAGCTTAGTTTTAATCCAAGGAGTACGCTTAGTAATGAATTCACGTATACGTTTCTCAGAAAGTGACTTCGGAACACGCATCTTTACAATCTCGCCCTCAAGATATATGGATACAGATCTCACGCGGTTTGTTCGTATCACATCAACGGTAAAGTTGAATCCATCAATCACTTAAATTTCACCTTAGCAAGTTACATAAATCGTAATGTAGGCAGTACTTTGTCACCTGTTTCTATATTATTAATATTAGACAATCAAGTTAGCCAATTGAACTGAAACAGAGGTTCAGTTTCAGATATTACAAGCTTTTAGGCCATCTTGATAATACATCACTCTGTGGAGAAAGGAGTGAGGGGCAATCAAATGGCCTCAATTTCTATAATTAGGAGGCCCTGTACATACCAAGCCTGCCATATACTGCTTGACTGAACGACACCTCGGAAATAAACTCATCTAAAATTATGTTGCGTTATATAGACGTTTTACATTAAAAGATTTAAGAGAATTACTTTAAAATTTAGGAGAGTTTGTATGGATCTGATAATGCTAGAAGGACAAATCCTAACAATGGATGATAAAAAGCCAAGAGCGGAAGCTTTAGCTATTAAAAATGGTAAATTTATGGCAGTTGGTTCAAACGCAGAAATACGAAATCTTATTACAGAATCTTCCAAAGTAATCCATTTAAATGGTCGCACAATTACACCTGGTTTTATAGATCCACATAATCATTTCTCAATGACCACTTTCGAGCCAGTTTCAATTGACTGCCGGATGCCACCCTTAGGCAAACAATCTGTATTGGATGCAATAGCAGTGACCGCATCAAGCAGACCCAATGGTCAATGGATTTGGGGCATTGGATATAATGCGATGATTACAGGCGAGTCCATTATCACTATGGGTGAACTAGACGAAGTGGCTCCTAACAATCCAGTATGCGTAATGGACTTTTCTTACCATGCTTGCTATACGAATTCATCCGCATTGAAACTTGCTGGAATAGATTCTGAAACGCCAGATCCTCATAAAGGCTGGATCCAAAAAGGTGAAGACGGGAAACTTAATGGGTTTTTATGGGAAAGAGCCATGGATCCCGTACATAAGATGTCCATGCAAGCTCATATGGAGGAGTATGGAGACGACGGGATCGCTGATTTAGTGCACCAAAATGCTATGCGACACCTTGCCTATGGAATAACCAGCATTGGCGACGCACTAACAATGAATGACAGTGCAGAAGTTTACAGAATAGCTGATTCAAAAGGTAAACTTCCTATTGCTGTACAGCAACTTCGAGGTGGAGATGGGTTCTTCCAAATCCCTGAACAAGCATCAAAAGGGGTATTTGATCAAGACAATGTTTCTGACAGATTAAGAGGCGGCGCCATGAAGCTCTTCATGGATCCAGTTTATCCAATGTATGGAATGAACCATTGTGATGCTGATGGGCACCTAACCCCCGCGGGAGAAACATATTACACCCAAGATGAGGTGGATGACTTGGTTCTATCAGCTACAAGCAAGGGGATTCAAGTAGCAATACACAGCATTGGAGACAGAGCAATTGACCAAACCCTGAATTCATTCGAAAGAGCAATTAACGAAGTGCCCGGAGCAGATAAGCTGAGATTGAGGGTAGAACACATGTCCTTCCCTAGAGAAGATCAAATAAAGCGTGCTGCTAATATGCCAATCGTCCTTTCGATGCAACCTCCATTCCTACACTCTATCGGAGACATGTTTCAAGGAGTTGTTGATGAATTTGGTATCGACCTTCCAGCTGACCCATACCGAGTAATGGTAGACTCCGGAGCTAAGATTGCTGCGGGTTCAGACTTTCCTTGTGCCCCTCTCAACCCTATGATTGGAATATCTGTTTTAGCTACCCGTAAAACTGCTGCAGGAAACATTATTGCTCCAGAACAAGCAATTTCTCCTGAAGAAACCTTAAGGCAATATACCAATGGGTCTGCATATGCAATTAACAGAGACCATGAAGTTGGGTCGATCGAAGTTGGTAAACGGGCAGACATGGTAGTACTTAGCCACAATCCAACAACAGTTAACCCTGATTCCATTTTAAATATAACAGTGCAACAAACATACGTGGATGGCGACTTGAAATATGAACGATACGCATGACTTAACCACATGTAGCGCCTCTAAACTTGCCGAATTAATAAGAAGTAATATGGTCTCGTCGGAAGAGGTAGTTAAAGCTCATATATCCAGAATTAAGAAGGTTAATTCTAAATTAAATGCAGTAGTGGTTCTGACTGAAAAATCAGCGTTAAATTCCGCACGTAAAGCGGATTCATTAACAAAACAGTCCGACTCTTTACCTCCATTACATGGCGTGCCAGTTACCATTAAAGATGCCTTTGAAGTGTCTGGGGTGATCTCCACCGGAGGTACTCTAGGAAGAAAAGATTATGTGCCAAATACAGATGCCACGTCGGTAAAAAGGTTAAAACAAGCGGGCGCAATTATATTAGGCAAAACAAACTTACCTGAAATTAGCATGGGATTCGAGAGCTCAAACTTAGTATATGGCAGGACTAATAACCCTTTTGATGTTGAAAGGATACCAGGAGGCAGTAGTGGAGGCGAAGCATCGATAATTGCTGCTAGAGGTTCACCATTTGGAATTGGAAGTGATGCTGGAGGAAGTATAAGGTGGCCCGCTCATTGTTGCGGTATAGTCGGAATGAAACCAACTACGGGACGAATACCCAGAACCGGACACTGGCCTGCGTTTTCGGGTATATTTAGTCTAGTAACTCAAGTAGGGCCAATGGCTCGTTCTGTTGAAGACATCGCCTTAACCCTCCCGATATTAAGTGGACCTGATGGTATAGATCCTACCGTAATACCTATTCCTTTAAATGACCCTGCTAAAGTTAAATTATCAAATCTCAATATAGCATTCCATACGAACAATGGGCTTTCATCACCAATTGAAGAAATCCAAAATGCTGTTAAAAACGCTGCCAAAATACTAGAAGCAAAAGTGAGGTCTATCGAGCAAAAGGCACCGGAAGCTCTTAAAATGTCCGCTTCGTTGCACTCTCAAATAATGGGAGCAGATGCTGGGGAAACAGCAAGGGCTATTTTGAAAAACGCTGGCTCGAATACAATGGACCCGAACCTTTTATCTAGGATAAAAATGATGTCTGAAAAACCAGCATACTTACCAGACTTTTTAAACACACTTATTGAACTTGAAGAATACCGAAGCCAGTTACTCCAATTCATGGAACACACAAACACAGACGTCATGATTGGTCCTGCTGCACCAGTTGTAGCACCTTTACATGGACACGGTTATGATGGATTTCCTGAGAACGGTAGCTATAGTCACGCTTATAACCTCGCAGGATGGCCGGCTTTAGTCATGAGAGGAGGCACATCAAAAGAAGGCTTACCAGTTGGGATTCAAATAATATCTAAACCTTGGTGTGAAGACAAGGTCATTGCTGTTGCTCTCGAATTAGAAAAAAGCTTTGAAGCTTTTCAAGGACCAACAATATAATTAAGGAACAGATCGATTCAATGCGTCATTAACCCGCCATCAACATTTATGGCTTGTCCAGTGATATTTAAGGCCCCAGGGCCAGCTAAGAACGTAACCATATAAGCAATGTCTTCAGGCGTAGAATTTCTGCCAGTAGGAATAATACTGGACCGTGAATTACTCACTATCTCCGGTTTAACCCCTTGGGATTCAGCAATAGAGTCGACAATTCTGTCTAAAAGAGCTGTTTGTGTTGTGCCGGGGCAAACCACATTTACACGTATCCCGTATCGACCCAACTGCTGTGCGGCAATAGTAGTCATAGCAATTACTGCTCCCTTACTTGCTGCGTAGGCTGCGTTGGAACTCCCCGAGTATCCTTTACCGGCTATAGAAGCTATATTGATGATATTCCCTTTAACTTTTCCATCTATCATCCGCTTAGCTGCAAACTGCATAGCAAAAAATGTTCCTCGCGCATTTACAGAATGCATTAAATCCCAATCCTCCAAGGTGACACCCATGATATCCACAAATCGTGTTACTCCGGCATTATTAACTAAAATATCTATTTGGCCGAATTTTTGGACGCAAATATCAAGCATTTTCTGAACATCATCCAGGTTAGCAATATCAACCTGTAAAGAGTCGCTACTATTTCCTATTAATGCGCAAGTCTCTTGCGCTAATTTATAATCCAAATCTACAACAAGTACTACAGCGCCATTTGATGCTAAATCAAGAGCGATCGCTTTACCAATACCCTGGCCAGCCCCAGTTACAATTGCGACCTTACCTTTTAATTGCATATTGATTCACTTATATCTGAAATCAGTTTCAGTTATTTATAATTATTGGCAGGAGCGGCAGGATTCGAACCCGCGGCCGATGGTTTTGGAGACCATTGCTCTACCAGACTGAGCTACGCTCCTACACTTTAAAGCCAATTACATGACTTCAAGTTAAATAACTGAAATTAGTTTATCAAGTTTTTTCAGTTAACAACTTAATATTTTGGTTAACTAATTGATAAAAGGTCGCAAGACAGCCTGTAAGCCGAGTTCTGTACAAGTTATTAATGTAAGTTTACATCCATAGACTTCTTCCTCCATCAATGACAAGTGGTGATTATCTATCTAGCCTAGATGTTGCCAACTAGGTCATGCGGCCGACCCGAGTAGAGTTCGAGCTCTCTTTTACCTGAATTAATTCAGGTCCTCTGCTTGGCCTTGCTTCGAATGGGGTTTACCCTGCCCTTGATGTTACCATCAAGGCGGTGAGCTCTTACCTCACCATTTCACCCTTATCTCTTTATAAATAATTCATTAAGAGACGGTATGTTTCTGTGGCACTTTCCGTCGAGTCGCCCCGCCCCGCCATTAACGGGCATTCAGCTCGAATGAAGCTCGGACTTTCCTCTCCCCTTATAAAGAAGAGCAACCACCCAGCCATCTTGCTTCCATGTAAAATTTTAACAGAGTATTCAAGTATTTATCACTAATAGAGAAATCAAAAGGAAACTTCTACTCTTTCTTTGTGAACAGTAATGCCTTTGATATTTTCCTGTAGAAGCACTCTTTTGTCTTCATATTTCAATGATTCAATTTCAGTCATTTTATTGAATACTTTCCCAGATTTCTTATGCCGTGACCTATTAGATAGTCTTCTTGCGGTATCAAGGTTTTCTACATATTCTGTCATCAAGTCTAAAGGTATTTCAGCATTTGCAACCCTTCTTAAACCAGACATTAACCTACGTTCAGCTGTCTTGACACGGTCATTGTTCATTTCTTTAACACGTTGTTCTTTTTCATTGACAACCACAGATTGAATTTCAACATCTCGGTAAGAATCACTCACCTGTTCAAATAGCCTGCCTATAACCGTTGATTCCAGCATTGAAGCCCGCCAAGTAACATAACTACACGTTCCTTGATTCTGCCTAGATTGACACTGATAGTAACGATACGTTCCAAATGACCTGCGATTATCTTTACGCATCCATTTTTGTTTCCTGGTAACACCCATCATTTTATTTCCACAATTGGCGCAGTAAGCTAGGCCAGACAATAGAAATGGCTCTGATTTGGACACTCGGCCGATTGGTCTTCGAGACATGGTTATATCTTGTGCTTCTTTGAATGTTTTCGGTTGAATTGTTGCTTCATGCACTTTAGATTTTCTAAGTCCAAATCTACTGTATGTACCAGTGTATGCTATGTTACGCAATATATTTCGCACGGTGACAACGTTCCATGGTTTACCTTTTCGGGTAGTTATCTCACGGTCATTTAGATGCTGTGCAATTAATCGGAATCCTATTTGATCTCGGGTATATAACCTATAGATCAACTCAACCACTGTGGCTTGTTCTGGTACGATAACCAAATCCCCATCATCATTTATCTTATATCCATACGGTGGTCGTCCTAATGGCTTTCCTTGAGCTGCTTTAACCCTCATGGATTCTTTGACGCGATCGCTACGGGTTTTAGACACCCCTTTAATACCTAAGGTTTGGAATCCGTTTTGTACTGGATCTGAAATAGTTTCGCTCATACATAGAGACTTAGAACCAGAATAACTGATTTCTAATAATGAACGTATTAATTTCTCTAAATCTGTTCCTAGGTGCCGAGCTTCAGGTATTAGAATCAAGTATTCTGAGTTAGAATCGTTTAAAAATGTCAATAATTTTTTATATTGATTTTTAGATCCAAATTCATCAATATAAAAACCCATATTTTGATGATAATTGATTTCACAATATTCAGAAAATTCTAGTTCATAAGAATTATCAATATTAGACCATTCTGTAGTTTTTTGTTTTCTAAAGTAACCTACTGCTCTCACTGAATGTCTTTCCTAAATTTAACAATCAAATAAAAATTAACTCACATATATTATTCTTCTGCAGCTATTACACTGAACCAGCCTAATTCCTGACTTAGCATCCAGTAGTTCCTTCACAGGAAGCTCTACTCTACAAACACCACAAAGATGACCTTCTAACTTAGATACAGCATGTCCTGCTTTGTTTTTTTTCAATTTTTCGTAAAGCGCTATCACATCGCCAGAAATCTTTCGAGCTAAAGCTTCTCGTTCTAACTTCTGTTTATCTAAGGCCAAAGTCAACTCTTTTTGCTTCACTGACAAATGAATTAACTCCGAAGATTTCTTTTCTATAAGTTTATCTGCAGCGGAACGATGTTTATCTCTAGAATCAATAAATTTTTCAATTTCTATCATAACTTCAAGCAAGTCATCTTCCCTAGAAGTTAGTTCGCCAAAAGTATAATCTTTTTGTTCGTCCAGAGCTTGCAATTCTTTCTGACTCGTAATGACTCCACCGTACAGAAGTCCCTTTAACTCTTCTATCTTGTTTACCAGATCACTAATCACACGTTCTTTCGATTTCTTGTCAGATTCTTTTATTCCTAAAGCTGTGTTTATTTTTTCTAATCTATTATTAATCATAGCCAAATCACCATCGGATTTTAACTTCTCCGAAATAACTGCAAGGGCAGCTTGAAGATCACCAATTTGTAAGTCGGCTATTTGTAGGTCAAATATTGATTGCATATCATTCATATTAAATATTCTAATATATATTGAAAATATCGCACATTGTATCGGTTGCGTCTACAAACGTGTCTAGTCGAGTATATCAAGGCTGTAGTAGCCTAGTAGTTATATAGGATTGATTTTAAGTGAAACAATCACAACATAGAGAAAAGACTAAAACTAAAATAGTCTGCACTTTAGGCCCTTCAACAAATTCCTTAGCCCAAATAAAAGCCCTTGTGGAAAATGGAATGAGCGTTGCACGACTAAATTTATCTCATGGCAGTATTGAAGACCACAAACAATCAGCAAGCCTTGTAAGAACTGTATCTAAAGACCTAAATCAGCCAATTGGAATAATGGTTGATATTCCTGGAAAGAAATATCGCACCGGAGATACTGTTCCTGAAATCATTAATATTGATCTCAACTCCCAAATAAAGCTTACCAGTGAGGACATAATAGGGTCGGCAGAAATGTTGCCTATCAAACCCTCAGGAATACATCAAGATGCTAAACCAGGAAAAATTATAGCTATTGCTGACGGATTAGTAAAAGTAAAAGTTCTCAAGGTTTTAGGCAAAGAAGTTATCTGCTCAGCAATAACTCCAGGCAGTATATCCAAAGGAAGAGGTGTAAGTGTGGTGGGAGTTGTACCTACAGGTGACTTTCTGGATGAAATTACTGACGTATCAATTAATTTTGCTGCTGCAAATGATGCCGATTTTATAGCGATATCAGGAGTTGGATCTGCATCTCATGTTGAATTAATCAAAGAAAAACTTTCTCATTATGATATCAATCCCGCGATCATATCGAAAATCGAAACAGCTGAGGGTATTCGTCAATTCAAATCAATACTTGCTGCCAGTGATGGCATTATGGTTGCTCGGGGAGATATGGGTGTCGAGATAGAGTTATCAGAAGTGCCAATAATTCAGAAACAGCTTATACGATCGTCTAATATTGCTGGCAAACCAGTTATAACAGCCACTCAAATGTTAGAATCAATGATCAATTCACCATCCCCAACTCGTGCCGAAGTAACTGATGTAGCAAATGCTGTTTTCGATGGCTCAGATGCAATAATGCTTTCAGGGGAAACTTCCATCGGCAAGTATCCAGTTGAAGCAGTTTCTATGATGTCTAAAGTTGCATTAGAAGCGGAGAAAGCTTTGCCATATGACGAAATATTATTAGAAAAACGCAAACACATGGAACATCAAACCGATGATTCAATAGCGTATAGCTCATGCCAGACAGCATACCAACTTAACGCCGATTTGATTGTGGCGTTCACTGAATCGGGAAGTACAGCTGCACGGGTTTCTAAATATCGACCACGCTCAACTATTCTTGCATTAACACCATTCCTGGGAACTCAGCGTAAACTTACACTTAACTGGGGGGTCACGCCTGTAACCACATTACCAGTTAAAGATGTGAATGATTTCTTCAATATCGTGAAAAAGGAAGTAAATAAGTTTCCAGATATAAAAGGAGACGGCTTAGTCGTGCTAGTAGCGGGGCTCCCAATTGGCGTTACAGGAGGTACTAATATGCTGCGAGTTATGTCGGTTTAATCTTTGCTAACTCTTCTTTGGATACAATTAATTGCTGCGGCAATATTAATTCTTCTATCTTCCAAATACCTTGTGGATTCTTCCAGCAAAATTGCTACTAAGCTTGGTCTTGGCCACACATTTGTTGGAATAGTTTTGTTGGCTACAGCCACCTCTTTACCTGAACTAGCTACAGGCATTAGTTCAATTACACTTTCTAAAGCCCCAGATTTAGCAGCAGGTGCAGCTTTTGGAAGTAACATAGTGAATCTCTTGATTATAGCTATTGCAGATGTAATGTGGCCAAGAGGACCTATGCTGGCCTCTGTTTCACGAGGTCCAATCATAGTCGCCATCCTCGGAATTATACTAATATTCATAGCAACGCTATCTACTGCGGTACATCATTGGACTGACATATTTGATCATTGGTATATAAGTCCTCTATCAATTATATTGATTTTATTTTTCCTGATTGCGACATACGTTATTTATCGTATCGATAATAAAAACGAGGATTCTGGAAACACTAAAAGAAAAGGCTCCAGTATAATAAACAGACTGGATCCTGAAACTAAGAGTGCATTCGCTTTTTACATAATATCCTCCCTTTGCATAATTGGAACCTCAATATGGCTATCTGAAGTAGGAGACAAACTAGCTGAGACTCTACAGTGGGAAGAAAGTTTTGTAGGAACCCAATTTTTAGCTATAAGCACTTCTTTGCCAGAGTTGGCAACTACGATCGCTGCATTAAGATTAGGTAATCCTGAAATGGCAGTTGCTAACTTGCTTGGGTCCAACCTTTTCAATATGGGATTCGTATTGTTTGCGGACGAGATTGCTATAACAAATGGTTCATTATGGTCAAATATTTCTTTGTCACACGTGATTACAGGTTTAACAGGGATTTTTATGACTATAATTGTCGTAACAACTTTGTTGCTAAGGAGACATCATCCACAAGCCTTTTCATTTAAATGGATTAATTTAGAATCCTCCATACTCATCATAATTTACATAATAGCTAGTGCTGCAATATTCTATATATAAAATATGTTGATATCTTTAATACTAATTAACGGCCGTCAAGAAAAACGTATTCAAGTAAATCATGTAAACAATCCCGCTCGATAGTATGAGGCAACGACTCTAATGCTTTAGCAGCCTTTTGTTTATACTGATATGCTATGGCTATACATTCCTCTATTACAGAATCAGATCCAATTTTACCAAGTATCTCATCTGCACGCTGTAAATCATCTGGGTTTTCAAAATATCGTTCTATGCACTGGTCTTGAGGATTATTTTTCTTGTATGTCAAAACCGGCAAAGTAATAATTCCTTGCAAGATGTCATTGCCCACAGGCTTGCCAGTTTTTTCTACACTACTTGCAATATCTAAAATATCATCTATTAATTGAAATCCCAGTCCGAAGTTGACTCCATATGTTCGCAAGGCACAGACAATATTCTCTTCAGCTCCACTAAGTATTGCGCCAGACTCAGCTGCAGTAGCAAATAATGATGCGGTCTTATTATAGATTCGATCCAAGTAACCCTTCATATCCTGCTCAGGACTAAATGCATTCGCTAACTCGTTCATCTGCCCCTTCGACAATTCCATAATAGTTTCTGCAAACCGGCGAATTACTCTAATATTACCGGTGTCACAAACAAATGTTGCTGAAGCAGCAAACATATAATCTCCTAAAACGACTGCTTCATCTACGCCCCATAAACTTGAAACAGTTTCCTTTCCCCTTCGAATATTGGAATTGTCAACGGTATCATCATGTATCAGCGTTGCTATGTGTAACATCTCTACCGCTGCGGCCATGATTTCAGAAGTTACACCATCATTTGGGTAAAATCTAGAAGATAAGACTGTGATCGCAGGTCTAACTTTTTTTCCTTTAGATGAAATTACGTGCTTAACTAATGGAGAAATATCAGAGATTTCATCATCTTTTAACGATGAAATCTTATCTTTTACCTTATCTAATGACTTAGCTATAGGTGAATATATATCGGAAAGATCTAGTCTGGGGTTTGATTTATTTAGACTCACTGGATTACAGCCTTTTATTTTTTTAACTTAGCGTCTTCTGCTTCAACAATCAGATCATCAAGTTTTTTAAATAATGGGTCCGGCTTTTTTATCAAACCACCTGGAATCAAGGCATTACGGTCCCATTCCCAGCTAGGTGTCTTTGTATCAATAAGACCAAGCATATTTTTTAATTTTATTGATGAAAATGGTAGGAAAGGTTCCATTACAATCCTTAGACAATTAATTACAGAAAGCGCAGTCCATAAAGATGCTGCTGTTTTATTTTTATCAACCTTATTGGTTTGCCATGGCTTACGTTCTTCTAAAAATTTATTGGCATCAGAAGCTAATGCCATAGCAACGGATAATCCTTTTCTAAATTGAGCATTCTCAATTGACTCTCCTACTAATGAAACTGCTTTGTCGCCTTTTAAAAGAAGTTCTTCACATTCAGCGTCAATCGATTTATTGCTCGGAATTTGACCTTCAAAATAATTGTAAGTCATACTTAAAACTCGGTGCACTAAATTCCCATAAGTGGCTACTAATTCATCATTATTTGCACGTACATATTCTTTCCAAGAAAAATCTGAGTCTGACAATTCTGGCAAATTAGATGCAATCACATATCGTAAAGGGTCTGGTTCATATCGATCAAGATAATCAGGCAACCATACTGCCCAATTCCTACTAGTAGATAACTTAAAACCTTCCATATTTAAATATTCGTTCGCTGGAACATTGGTTGGTAAATTAAGATTTTTATTTCCCATTAACATAGCAGGCCATAAAATTGAGTGGAAAATAATGTTGTCTTTACCCATAAAATAGTAAGATTGAGCTTCACCTGTCCAGAAATCCTTCCACGCTTCAGGAGTACCTCTCAAAATCGCCCATTCCTTAGATGCAGAAAGGTATCCTATGACAGCTTCAAACCATACATACAGTCGTTTACTCTCATAGCCTGGTAAAGGAACTTCTACTCCCCATTCAATGTCTCTGGTGATCGGACGGTCAACTAAACCACCCTCCAAAAACGCTTTTGTAAAATTAAGGACGTTCGGTTTCCATTTAAGTTTTGTTGAAATCCATTGTTTTAATGAATCTTCAAATTTTGTGAGCTTGAAAAAGAAATGTGTGGTTTCTCTTATTTCTGGAGTACCTCCACATAAACCACATGTTAAATTAATAAGATCTTGAGGATCTAAGGTTCTTCCACAATCATCACATTGATCTCCCCTGGCTTTTTCGTAGGAACATAAGGGGCATTTACCTTCAACATACCGATCTGCTAAAAACCGATTATCGTCTAGGCAAAATGGTTGATACATTGCCTTTTCATAAATATAGCCATTCTCGTTAAGTGTTAAGAAGAGCTCCTTAGATACTGAAGCATGTGTTGCAGTAGTTGTTGACGTAAAAAGATCAAATGATATGCCAAGTCTTTTCCAATTGTCTTTAAATTCATTCAGATAGAAATCAGATACTTCTGCAGGAGTAACTCCCCTCTTCTCAGCTTCCAATGTAACTGGAGTACCATGCCCATCACTTCCAGACACCATCAGAACATCATTACCTTTTAGTCTATGATATCTGGCAAATATGTCAGCCGGTAAATATGTGCCTGCAATATGGCCCACATGAATTGATCCATTTGCGTATGGCCATGCCACAGCAACTAATATTTTTTGTGAAGCCGTCACGAATTTGTTAACCTTGAACAAAGCCTTCTAGCGGTATGTATCACATAATAACATTCTGCATCATCTCATACACCTTTCGTTTTGTAATTCCTGTTTGACTTACTACAAATTCAACTGAATCTCGTCCTGAAACGCCCATTCCAGCTAGCTGGACTAACATATTTCTAGCATTTTCTTGAATTAAATCATCAGGCCCATTTGCAGCATCACCTTCAAGGATTACTATAAACTCTCCTCGTGGTTCTTGGAAATGTTCTAATGCTGTAGTTACAGTTCCAACAAAAATTTCTTCATAAATTTTTGTCATCTCTCTGCATATAGTTAATTTTTGATCACCCAAGGAATTTTTCAAATCAGTCAAACTCTTCCTCAGTCGCCTCGGGCTTTCAAGAAAAACCAATGCTGTACCGTTTGGAACGAATTTTTCAAATATTTTAATCCGCTGAGAAACTTTACGAGGCAAAAATCCTACGAATGAAAAATTCGTTATGTCTAAACCTGAAACTGATAACCCTGCAATCACGGATGATGGACCTGGTATAGGAACCACATTAAAACCCTCTTCTTGTGCCATCTTAACTAACTCACGTCCAGGATCACTTATACCAGGGGTTCCTGAGTCAGACACTAAGGCCAAATCATTATCCTCTAGTATATTTATTAACTTTCTAAGCTTAGAGTACTTACTGTGCTCATGATAACTAATCAATTTTGTGTCGATATTGTAGTGTTTCAACAATCGAATAGTTATGCGTGTATCTTCTGCTGCGATTAAATCAACTCCTCTTAGAATATTTAATGCTCTAATAGAAATATCTTCCAAATTTCCAATCGGTGTAGCGATTACATATAAACTGTTCATTAACTCAACTTGTACGTTTCAGAGCTCGGCCAGGCAATGCTCCAGTATGACTTCCTTTATCAATAACTACTTCGCCGTTGACGATTACATAATCAATACCTGTAGAAAGTTGGCGAGGGTTTTGTCTAGTAGCATTTGCCTTTATTGTATCCGGGTCAAATATGGCAATATCAGCCTTAAAGTTATCTTTAATCAGACCTCTATCTTTAAGACCAATCCTTTGTGCAGGATATGAAGTCATCTTTCTTATAGCTTCTGGCAAAGACAACTTTTTTTCCTCTCGAACTATCTCAGATAAAATTACAGGAAAACAACCATATCCCATTGGGGGCGGGAAATCCCCTATCAACAATGCATCACTACCAACCATATACAAGGGATGTGCGATTAAATCAGGGATGGTTCGGGCATCTACTGAATCAGCAAAATATGACACTCTAAGATCTTCATCTAACAAAAGGTCACATAAAGCATCCACGGGATGTTGTTTGCGCATTTCAGAAATTAAAGCAATTGATTTACCCTCATATTGTTTGTTGTGTGGTTTTTTAAAATAAGTGAGCCACATCTCATCCCAGCCCAAACTACGTGGAACAACTTCACGTTTTAGCCTCTCTCGAGCATCCTTTGAAGATAACACTTTAATCAGTGCCTCTGGGCCTCCTTCATGAGCCCAGTCAGGAAAAATAATTAATATCCTAGTGCCCCCGTATTTATATGGAAAACAATCGAAAGTTATATCCATGCCTGAATCTCTGGCGCTTTCAACCAAATCAAATATTTTTGAAATACCTCCAGGATTAGTAGTTCTTCTAAACATGTGCGTTAAATGTACCGGAATACCACTTCTCTTTCCGATTTCAATAGCCTCTCTAAAAGGGTCAAGGTATTTATCACCTAACCTATAACGAACATGGGTGTGATAAAAACCGCCTAGTTTTTCTGATTCTTTTGCAATTGCGACTAGCTCATCTGTATCAGCATAATTTCCTGGAGGGTAATCGAGTCCTGTTGATATGCCAAAAGCTCCTTCTTGCATAGCCTCTCTAAGCAAACCTTTTTGCTTATCTAGATCTTTAGAAGTCGCTTTATTAGCACTCCAGCCCATAGCGCCAATCCTAAGAGGAGAATTCCCAACTACATATGCAATATTGACTGCAACTTTTCTGTCAAACTTGTCTAAATAATCTGTAACTGTATTCCAATTATAATCAATATTTGGGTCTCCATCTAATCCTGAATTAATTTGAATCATTCGCTTTAAATCTAGATCATTGTAGAAAGGAGCATAAGAGTTGCCATCGATACCTATCAACTCAGTAGTAACTCCTTGATGAACTTTAGGCATATGCTCTGGTTCAGACAAGATAACTAAACCTGAATGGGCGTGTACGTCTATAAATCCTGGACTAACTACTTTCCCGGAAGCATCTATATTTTTCCTCGCTTCTATTTCTGACACATCGCCTCTTAACAGCTGAATAGTGTCATTTTTTATCCCAACCGATAAATACTGTCCGGGATTTGCTGCTCCATCTAAAACAAGTCCACCTTTTATTAAAATATCTAACATGAATCATCCTTAAACTTTAATTTAATGTAGTTATACATCATCTAATAATATTGAGGTAACGACAAATAAAAATTCTGATAAAGTTATCAAATAATGAACCTTGAAGTGTTATTACCAATTTTTGCAACATCCTGGATTGTTGGACTCTCAGGAGCTGTTTCACCTGGCCCATTACTTGCTTACGATATCAAAGAAACACTGCGTATAGGGCCATGGGCGGGTCCGGCAATCTCGTTAGGACACTCAATTCTTGAGTTAGGAATAGTGGCGTTATTATATTTTGGTGCGGCATCAATATTAGACTCTAATATTGCACAGATTTACATTTCAATTATAGGTGGAACAGTACTCTTGTTTATGGCCATAACTTTTATAAAAAATTCCATAAAAGATAACCAGATATCCGTCACACCAAATAATTCGTATTTAAACAAGTTAGGCCCAATAATGGGGGGGATCATAGTTACTATTTCTAATCCCTACTGGAGTATTTGGTGGGTTACGGTAGGGTTAGCATACTTGATATGGTCTCAGGAATATGGATTGGTAGGTGTTGCTTGCTTTTACTTCGGTCACATTTTGGCTGATTTTGCATGGTTCAGTCTAGTATCAATAATCATAGCCAGTGGTAGAAAAATCATTGTTGGAAAAATATACAAAATAGTACTAGCTTTATGTGGTATTGGTATGGGAGGGATGGGAATATATTTCTTTATACGCGGAATTAATTTGATTTGAGATTTTCAATTAATGCTAAAGTTAATGGATGTACTTCTAATGCTTTCGATAGCTGAGCCTCGACCCGTTTTTGTAAAAGTGCTAATAAAGCTTTATCCGGATGAATATCGGCCATATTCCTAATAACCGCCAGACTCGGATCTGCAGTAACTTTCCCTGGTTCTAATTTATCCGCTAGATACAGAATTTTACCTATGTCATCTATTTCTGGCCATCCGAATGTATGCCATCTAACTGCTTCAAGAACACGATTGTCAGTTAATCCAGCTTCATTCTCCAACCAGGCCGCTGCATTGGCTCCATGAAGTAACATAGGGGTCTTCATTTCGATATCACCAATTGGTATACCGTATTTCTCTGCAGTAGATATTTGTGCAAAATCTGGTTCAGATCGGAAAAGGTCATGAGTACCAGCTGCTAGTTCACATGCTTCTACATCTACGTGATGTATTTGAGCTAATTCACCGGCCAAGACGGTACTTCGATGAATATGCACCTGAAGTGGCCTTAATAAGTTATTAAATCTCTTAGCAATCACTACTTCTGTCGATGGCAATTACATACTCCTTAATTTTTCCCCACCGTATACGTGAAGATGCAAGTGGTCAATCATTTGGCCAGCATCTCCTTTTTGATTTATTGATAATCTATATCCACCATCAGCTATGCCTTCTAGGACTGTTAAATTACTAGCATTCTTCACTAATTTGCCAATTATGTGCAAATTAGATTCATCCCATTGTTCGAGAAATGTTAAATGCTGATTTGGTATTACCAAAAAATGTGCTTTAGCAACCGGATTTATATCTCTAATTGCAAAGCAAAATTCGTCTTTAAATAAAAACTTATCTTCTGATTGCTCAGAAAGAATTTTACAGAAAATACAGCTATTATTGGTATTCAAAAAATGTTTCCGTATTTATGGCATTTGCAATAATTCTACACGTGTGTCCTGCGGGCACTTAACGAAAGCAATATGTAATCCTCCTCCACAATCAATTGGTCCTTCTAATAATTCAGCTCCCAAGTTGGTCAAGTCTGAAATCGCCGCAGGTAAATCCTCAACGTTTACCCCAAAATGTTCTATGCCATAATGAGCTCCAGGATCCCCTGTAGCCAAAGTTTCTCCCGTTCTTTCATTTGAAATATTTATTCGTACGCCATCGATGGTATCGCATGCGATAAATCGGTCCCCAAAGTTACGAGTGGCGTCACTAATAATTGTAAATCCGAAAGCTTTTACGTACCAATCGGCCGCTGCTTTAGGATCCGCTGCTTTAAGATGAACGTGGTTAAATTCGTAAGTCAATATAATTCTCCAATTTTATTGTTGCTGATTTAATTTTTATTCGTGGAAATCAAAAGGCTATGAAATGCCTCTAGAACTGTCAAGATTCAGTACTGGAAGTTATGTGTTATTTGTCTGCATTGCGTGCGTTATTAATGAAATTACGGAGTTTTGACTCGTCTTTTTGCCCATCAGTTTCTACCCCACTCGACACATCTACAGCCAATGGATGTACTGTTGTTATTGCATTATTCACATTATCGGCTGTTAAACCTCCAGCGAGAATTATCCTTTTATTTGCGTTTATTAATTTTGCTATAGACCAATCAAATGTTTTGCCGGTTCCCCCGAGCGCCCCAGGTTCGTATGAGTCAAGTAAAGCTATGTGACCAGCTTCCGTAACGTCGTCTACTCTTTGCTTAATCTCGCCCAATAAATCTTTTCCTTGGTTTGCAGTATCCACCTTAACTTGCTTGATTATTGAACAATTGATTTTAGACCAATATTTCGGCCCTTCAACCCCACACAGTTGCACTATATCCAACCCACACTGTCTTACAACTTGATTTACATATGATGATTCTTGGTTCGCAAACAGACCCACTAATTGAGGCAATTTATTAGTGTAGGTTTCTTTCAGCTGCTTGATAATCTCAAGAGCATCAAAAACTGAAATCTGGCGTCGAACCCCTTCCACGAAAACAAACCCCAAGAAATCTACTCCCAACTCAGCAGCAATTAATGCGTGCTCTATCTTTTTCAACCCGCATATCTTGACTTTTGTCAAACTAGTTGCCTCAACATTAAACCAGGATCATCGGCTGTAACTAACGTCTCTCCAATTAAAACACAATGAGCTCCGGCGATTGCAATCCTAGTCAAGTCTTCTGTTCCAGAAATACCGCTCTCACTAACAATGATTTTCCCTTCTGGAATTAAAGGTGCTAATCGTTCTGTAACTTCAATGTCTGTTACAAATGTATGTAAATTCCTATTATTAATACCAATGATTTCCGCATTGCATTCAAGAACTTTTTTCATTTCTTCTTCATCATGAACTTCAAAAATAGGTTGCATCCATAATCCATCTGCTACTGCTTTTAAGTTTTGCATTTCTTTAAGAGTTAACATGGATGCAATTAGTAAAATAGAGTCTGCTCCATTTGCCCTAGCTTCGACAACTTGATAAGGATCAAAAATAAATTCTTTTCTTAAAACAGGGATTCTTTCCTGATGAGCAATTCCGGCAACTATTTTTAAATCATCAATACTGCCACCAAAGTGATCTGAGTTAGTTAAGACAGAAATAGCAGCAGCACCGTTACCACAGTAAATACCCGCTAGCTTGGACACATCTAAGTTAGGCGCTAAATTCCCTTTTGCTGGAGAACGCTTCTTTATTTCTGCAATTACACGAATAGATGAACCTAACAGTGCTCCGGAAAAGTTCAAAGGCATAGGTTGTTGTGATGCTATTTCCTCAAGGTCACACAATGGTAATTTTGTCTTTTGATATTCAACCTCAGTTTTCTTGGCTTTAACTATTTCCTGTAATATATCTGGTATATCCATAGGCCTCTCAATTTCTAAGCAAGTTCGTTACTTAATTTAATAAAAGATTTCAGTACTTTAAGAGCGGACCCACTATCTATTGATTTAGCAGCCATTGCAACACCGTCAATAAAAGATTCTGCTTTATCTGCTGCTACTAGTGCGACTCCAGCATTAGCTAAAACTAAAAATCGTGCTGGGATTTCGTGTCCCAATAAAACTTGTTCTAATATTTTTGCACTCTGATTCGGATTGTTTATCTTTATTTCTGCGTTATCTACTGATGGCAATCCCAGGTCCGAGGGATTGATTATGCTTTCTTTTATGATTCCATTTTTCAATTCCCATATTTGTGTACTGCCAGACAAGGAAACCTCATCCATTCCATCCTCACCACATACAACTATTGAATGTTCAGATTTAAGTATTTTTAATACTTGTATCATTTTTGAAGCAATAGCTCGATTTGAGGCCCCAATTAACTGAAATTGCGCCTTTGCGGGATTTGTTAGTGGCCCAAGGATATTAAAAACTGTTCGGATACCTATTTCTTTTCTAGGCTCAGCAGCAAACTTCATCGATGGATGGTACCTTTGAGCAAACATGAATCCAAATCCAATTTCATTTATACACTTTTCAACTGATTTAGAGCTTAAATCTATATTTGCACCTAATGCTTCTAAAACATCTGCGCTACCGCTTGATCCAGACATCGCACGATTACCATGTTTTGCAACTTTAACTCCTACACCTGCGACTACAAAAGCTGAAGCAGTAGAAATATTAAAAGAATTGGATCCATCTCCTCCTGTTCCACATGTGTCTATAACTGGGTAATCAGGCTCCACACGTAATGATTTCGTACGCATTACCTCTGCCATCCCAGCTATTTCCTCAGGAGTCTCCCCCTTGAAACTGAGTGCTGTCACAAAAGCACCGAACTGTGCCGCTGTGGCATCACCAGTCATTATGTCTTCCATGGCTCCAGAAGCTAAATCAAAACTGAGGTTTTCACCCAAAAATAATTTCTGTATGCATGATTTAATCATCTTACTTGCCTTATTCACTCTAATGATAAGAAATTCTGCAACAATTTCTTACCATGTTCAGTTTTTATTGATTCTGGATGAAATTGCACTCCCTCAACCAGTAATGATTTGTGTCGCACACCCATGATTATGCCGTTTTCAGTCCAGGCTGAAATCTCTAAATCATCTGGGAATTTATCTTTAGATATAGATAAAGAGTGATATCTAATTGCCTTGAATGGGTTTGGAATATCTGTAAACACACCTTTCCCATCATGATAAATATTTGAGGTTTTTCCGTGCATTATTTCCCCGGCATGATCAACTATAGCTCCAAATGCCTGACCTACACACTGATGCCCTAAACATATACCGAGAATAGGCAAGCTAGATTTAAAATAATCTATAGCTGATGTCGATATGCCAGCTTTATCTGGGTTACAAGGACCAGGAGATATTATAATTTTCTCTGGGTTCATACTTGAGATATCTTCAACAGTTACCTTGTCATTCCTAACCACTTTAACTTCCACTCCCAACTCACATATAAGCTGGTATATGTTGTAAGTGAACGAGTCATAATTATCTATTAAAATATTCATTTGTCATTTAACTCAGCTAATTTAATAGCTTTCATTACAGCACTAGCTTTATTAATAGTTTCTTCATATTCATCATCAATATTGCTATCAGCTACTATCCCTCCGCCAGCTTGAACATGTGCTATCGAATCTTTAATCACTAATGTCCGTAAAGCTATGCAGGTGTCCATATTCCCAGAAAACGAAAAATAGCCTACTGCCCCTGAATATGGACCTCTCTTCACTGGCTCCAATTCAGACAATATTTCCATCGCTCTAATTTTTGGCGCACCGGACACTGTACCTGCTGGAAAGCAAGATCGAAAAGCATCATAGCAACTTAATCCCGGTTTTAAAAATCCAGTAACATGCGAAACAATATGCATCACGTGAGAATATAATTCCACTTCCATTAACTGAGTCACTTCTACACTACCAGGATTGCTAACGCGTCCAACATCATTTCTGCCTAGGTCAACTAGCATTATGTGTTCAGCTAATTCCTTCTCATCTGTTAATAATTCTACTGCTATTTTGTCATCTTCTTCACTATCTAATCCGCGTCGCCTTGTACCCGCGATCGGGTGATAGTCAATTTTATTATCAACACATCTCACTAACATCTCAGGGGATGCGCCAACTATCTGAAAGTCTTTCAAATCAAGGAAAAACATGTATGGTGATGGATTTACTTCTCTCAATGACCGGTAAATGTCTAACGGATCTGCCACGGTAGACAGACTAAATCGTTGGGAAAAAACAACCTGTATACAGTCTCCTTCGTATATATACTCCTTGATCTTATTTAATGCATATTTATAGTAGTCTTTATCAATATTGACAGTGGCATTAACTCCATCAAAATTAACTATTGGTAATGACTTATCGTCACTAATCGATTGGTTACGATTTATGGCTTGATTTAGAAATCTTTCTTTTTTGACCACATCATTTGAAAGTAATCCAATAACACTTTCTATACTATCCACAGCTTCAGCATAGGATGTTTCTATGTCTTCATCTATATCTATGTGGCTAACTATACTAATGGAGTTATCAATATGATCAAACATAATATAGGTATTGAAAAACATAAACACCGATTCTGGTAGATTTAACTTATCCTGTTTTGCTACAGGCAAATCTTCAAAATAAGATGCAGTCTCGTAAGAAGCATATCCAACAGCTCCCCCGTCAAATCTATTCGACTTAAATTGTTCAACAACTTTCCTATTACTTAATTTTTTTTCAATTAATTTGAGCGGATCAACTGATCCATAGGCTTGCCCAGCACCGGTTTTAATAATTTCATATGGTTTAATACCAATAAAACTATACCGTGCGATCCTTTCGGCTCCTTCTACACTTTCAAATAAAAATGAGTAGGGTTGAGTTGCCACTTTAGAATAGATCGAAACAGGTGTTTCATTTTCTGTGTTAATTTTTTGTATTAAAGGGACTAAGTTGCCATCAACATCGTTCTTTAAAAGACTTTTCAAGTCTTCAATAGTAATTGAATATGGAGAATTATTAAGAGGCATATTAAACACCGGAATGACCATTTCTATGAAGGCCCACTTTTCCCAAAACAACATCTAGTTTAGGATCAGCATATTGTTTGGCTAAATCGTCGCCCTTCTGAATTAAACTCTCAAGTTCAGGAGAATTATTTATTAGTTCATGATACCGTTTTTGTATAGGTTCAATTTCTGATATGACTACTTCACTTACCCTTGATTTTAAGTCGCCATATCCCCTTGCATCATTAAAATCGTTTTCGACCTCTGTAAATGTTTTCCCCGTAATAACCTGGTATATTCCTAAAAGATTATTAACACCTGCTCTTTCTTTATCGCTCGAGAAACAAATTTCATTAAAAGAGTCTGTAACAGCTCGTTTTATAGACCTATCTATTTCCTTTGGATCATCCAACATACTGATAGCATGGCCCCGAATATGAGCATAGCTTTTAGACATTTTAAGTGAAGGGTTATCTAATCCCATTACTCGTGCCCCAACTTTAGGCACAACAGCCTTTGGAAGAACAAATGTCTCTCCATATAGGTTGTTAAATCTTTCAGCTATGTCTCGAGTCAACTCAACATGTTGTTTTTGGTCTTCTCCAACTGGAACTTCATCAGCATCATAAATTAGTATGTCAGCAGCCATTAATATCGGGTACGTTAAAAGTCCGGTTGAGACTCTCTCTTGATTATGAGACTTTTCTTTATATTGAATCATTCTCTCTAACCACCCAACCGGGGTAGTACAATTTAAAATCCAGGACAATACAGCATGAGCCGAAATATGACTTTGGATAAATAAAGTGCTTTTCTCTGGATCTACTCCACATGCAATTAACATTGCTACAAGGGATAGAGTGTTGCGGCTTAATTCCTCAGGGTCTTGTTTAACTGTTATAGAGTGAAGATCAACAACTGGAATGAAATTGGTTTGAATGTCCTGGTTCATTACCCAATGTTTAACTGCACCTAAATAATTCCCTAATTGCATATCTCCAGAAGGCTGGATGCCTGTTAGGATTCTACTCTTTTTGGCGTTGGAGGTAGGCATTATGTGTATCCTTATTCTGTAATTAAAAAAACCCATCCCAGAAGGGACGGGTTGTAATTCCGTGGTGCCACCCTATTTCCTTAATTCAACTTAAGGCTCTTATTACAGACATTTTGATGTCCTAGGCTTTATTAACGGTGCCAATTCCGGCCTTGCCCTACTCTTAAAGATGATAATTTACATCTGTGTTCAGGAGGCAGCTCCCAGGTCCATTCAATCCTTGCTGTTGACGCCGGTTCGCAGCTTATCCGGCTCTCTTGGTCAATTTCAGGTTTTACTAATCCTGTTCATAGCTTTTAATTTATTCTTATACGAACCAGTATAGACTGCTTAATCCGTTATGGTCAATTAGATTTATGACTCAGAAGCTAATGTTCCTCCTTGAGCCCAATTATCCTTTGAAACATCATTGAACACCACTATGGTAGCGTCTCGATCAGTCCCTAATCTCTCAAATGAGTCAGTTATTTCTTTAGCCAACTGAGCCTTTTGCTTAGAGGTACGGCCATCCCACATTTCAATTTTTACTATCGGCATTACAATGCTCCTTATCTTGATCAACTAAACACGCTGGATAAATACTATTTGTCCCTCTGTATTTCAATTGCCACATATCCTATTACACTGTTATCAATTGGAGGGTTCGGCTTTGTAACTTTTACCCATACTGAATCCACCTTTAATTTACCTATCAATTGACCAGCAATTGATTCTGCTAGTGTCTCTATTAATTTGACTGATTTGCCTTCTACAACCTCTTTAGTCAACTGATAAATTAAAGTGTAATCTACAGTTAAATTAGGGTCATCAACCTTCCCTGCATGCTTTAAATCAACCTCTACTTCAACATCTACCTCAATTCTTTGCCCAATAGATTGTTCTTCTTCAGTGACACCATGATGTCCAAAAAACTTCATCCCCTTTACCTGAATTCGATCTTCTGACATGCTATTCCCCTTGTCTAAAAACAGACTCGTATTTCTTCACTAACTTGAGCGCTCTTTCTACCACAGGTACATCTATAACTTGGTTTTGTAAAGAAGTTGATCCTCTGCCCATAGCTTCACTTATTTTAAACGCATTAATTTCTTGTAATGCTTTGTCATATTCTTCTTTCGACGGTGAAAAGATTTTATTTATCGTATCAATCTGCCCAGGATGTATAGCAAATTTGCCTTGAAATCCATATTGCTTCGCATTTTGACAATCATTTATCAATCCTGTTTCATCTTTATATCCAAAATATGGACTATCCAATGCAAAGATACCAGCCGCTTTCGAATGTATTGGAATAACAGTTCTAGGGTATGCCAGCGAGGGATTATCCACAAGCAAGGAGGTCGTATGCCGAGGTATTTCCATGTCATTCGTGTAATCTTCTGCACCAAAACAAACTGCAGCTAGCCGGTCATTACTTTGACAAATTTGATGTGAATTGACAATTCCTGATACCGTTTCTAACCAAGCCAACAATCTAATCTTACCCACTTCAATCCCACATTTTTTTTCCAATTTTGAAATCTTTTGATCTAAGACTATCAAATCTTCGGGAGAGCTAATCTTGCCTACCGAAATACCCCAGATTTCCGGTCCTACAACAGCACTTAAATCATCATCTATAAACTCAGTCGACAAGGAATTCACCCGTGGAATAATAAGAATGTCAGTTTTCCTTATCTTATGGATGTGCTCCATAACTATTTCTCTGGCGTTTTTCTTTTCTGAAATTGGAACAGAATCTTCTAAATCTAATACAAAAGCATCTGGGTATACTGAAAAAGCCTTTGCCAGCATTTTCGGTTGGTTTCCTGGTATAAATAGTAAACTTCTAAGTAAAGGTTCGTTAATCATAGTTTCAATTTATGGAATTAATAAAATAGATAAAAGCAATATAAACTCACTATTTGAGTAGATGAGTATAGCATGCCATTGAACAACAATTTACACTTAAAGCTACTATTTAAAGAACTAAATAATTATTCTACTAAAATGATCAATTAATGGATAAACACAATATCGAAATCATAGGAATCAACGGCATTCCGGAAATTAAACCTGGTGATGACATCGCAGAACTAATCATAAGATCCGTGAGTAATCAAAAATGTGTGATCCAGGAAAATGACACTTTCGTAATCGCACAAAAGATTGTAAGTAAATCAGAAGGTCAATTTGTGCACTTATCTGGCGTGAAGCCGTCCTCATTTGCAAAAATTTTCAGTCAAAAGAGTGGACGAGATCCAAGGCTTATAGAAGTTGTTCTTAAAGATAGTCGGAAGATAATAAAAATAGACTACGATAGAGGCATACTTATAACAGAAACCCATCACGGATTTATCTGTGCTAATTCTGGAGTTGATTCTTCAAACGTCGGTGGAGATGAGGTCGTACTGCGATTGCCTAAAAACCCAGATCTATCAGCAAATAAATTGGTTTCTAAAATACAGCGCCTCACTGGTCTATCAAAGTTATCTGTAATAATCTCAGATACGTTTGGTAGACCGTGGAGAGAAGGTCATGTTAACTATTCAATTGGTTCCGCTGGCATCCAACCAACAGTGGATTACAGAGGTAATAAAGATACCTTTGATAGAGTCATGAAGGTAACCGAAATAGCCATAATAGACGAAATGGCAAGCGCTGCAGAATTAGTTATGGGTAAAACTTTGCAAATTCCTGTGGCTATAATCCGAGGATTTCAATATCAAGATAACAAGCTCGGAACATATTCAATATTAAGGAATGAAAAAACAGATATGTTCAGATAATTCGGTTATCTATTTAGTCGCTTTGGTTGGCTGTTTGGCCTTATCATTGTTCTTGGATTTAGCGTCATTCTTTTTTTTATCATCCCCACTACTCCACGCAGAACTCTCTAAATAATTCATGAATTCTTTTTCAATACCGCAAATCTTACACGTGCCTTGACTCTGAGGACCATTAGGAGAATCGATTACCCAATAATGAACACAATCTTTTGAGTTTACTTGTTTTACGTTTTTACCATCAATGTTTACTGACATATAACACCTATATCAATTATCTGTATCAATTGTGATCTCTTCATTGCAGATTTTCAACATCTCCACCATAAATATTTGATTAAAAGACTATACTTAATATAACTTTATAATAATTCTAGATAAATAATACCTATTTTCATTTAATAAAATCCCCATTACTATCACTTTAAAAGTCTCTTGGAGTAAATTCTACCAGTCGTCAATACTGGAAAACTTTTTTAAAATTAAGAATCTTTTATTAACGGCCTCTTGCCAGGAAAACATGAGTAACACCTATGAATATAAATTATTGGCTTGTTAAATCTGAACCGTCAGCTTATTCATTTGAAGATTTGATTTCAGAGGAAGATATGACAGCTGAATGGGATGGTGTAAGAAACTATACCGCTAGGAACAATATAAAAAAAATGAAGGTTGGCGACCAAGTTCTCTTTTATCACTCGATGATTGTCCCCCCTCAAGTTGTAGGAACAAGTGTTGTTGTAAGAGAGGCGTATCCAGATGACACTGCATGGGATCCAAACTCAGAGCACCCAGCCCCTAAAAGCACTCCCGAAAAACCGATATGGTTCATGGTAGATTTAAAGGCTCAAGCCAAGATGAAATATCCTGTAACGTTGAAGGATGTTAAGGCTCACCCAATGCTCCAAGATATGGCGCTGGTAAAACTATCACGTCTATCTGTTCAACCTGTAACGAATTCGGAGTGGGACTGTATCTTAGACCTAGGGGATCCACAGAAATTAAATTAATACCGGTCTCTCTGTAGTTTACCTTGGGGTAGTTTAACCAACCAATATAAAACACCAGCAGTTATACCGATACTCACAGCAATATTTTCAGCCTGGGAATATAAAATCCAAAACACTACTTGAGTTGTTACTGCAAAAAAAGCAACATCAAACCATTTTTCCCTTGATTCGTACTAATTCCTAGGACGGTCGATTAATCCTATCTGTAATTTTATCGCCCATTTCTGAAGTTGAAACCACAAGGGACTTATCAGTTGCTAAATCAGGGGTCCGATATTCTGAATTGAGAACCTCTTGCACTGACATTTCTATTGCTTCAGCTTCCTCCTTAAGATCAAACGAATAACGTAGCATCATAGCCACACTTAGTATCGCAGCAATTGGATTAGCTATACCCTTGCCCTGAATATCTGGTGCGCTACCATGGATTGGCTCATACAAGCTGGCCTTACTAGAGGTAGCTGATTCACTAATTGCTCCAGATAAACTAGCAGATGGTAGCATTCCCATAGAACCAGTAAGGACAGAAGCTTCATCAGAAAGTATGTCTCCAAATGTATTTTCAGAAACTATAACATCAAAATTTGCTGGAGCTCTAACTAATTGCATCGCGGCATTATCAACTAACATATGCTCTAACTCTATGTCCGGATAATTAGCGCCCACTTCATTTGCAATTTCTCTCCAAAGTCGCCCAGTTTCTAAAACATTAAACTTATCAACAGACGTCACTTTTAATTTCCTTGACGATGCAAGTTCGAATGCTACTTTTAATATACGAGCAATCTCTTTTTCAGAATATAAAAGCGTATCTACTGCTTGTCTCTCAGCTCCATCTGTCCATCTCTTTTTTGGCTCAGCAAAATACAATCCTCCAGTAAGTTCTCGAACTATCACCATATCCACGCCTAACAACCGATCTTCTTTAAGGGGACTAGAGTGAATTAAAGAATTATAAGCTTTAACTGGCCTGATATTAGCAAAAAGACCCAACTCTTTACGTATAGTTAATATTCCGTCTTCAGGCCTTATATCAGAAGATAAAGAGTCCCATTTTGGGCCACCAACTGCCCCAAACAAAACGGCATCTGAACTACGGCACATACTTAATGTGTTCTCGGGTAAAGCAGTTCCAGTTTCGTCAATGGCGGATCCACCAATCAGCCCAATGCTAGCATCCAACTTATGACCAAATCGATCAACGACTGAATTTAATACTTTTTCCGCCTCTGCAATCACTTCAGGCCCCACTCCATCTCCTGGCAAAACAGCAATATTTAGTTTCATAGTGTTTAAATCCTCCCAAAACAAAAACTAGTTAGACACCCAGGGTCAATATGTTTTTAAAGACTGCATCTAATCGTTCTCATATTATATGATCTTAAAATATTACAGGATAAAGTGACACTAATGACAGAAAGAGTCGATGCAGTAGTTATAGGTGGTGGTGTTATGGGCGCCAGCATTTTATATAACTTAACAAAACAGGGGTTAAAAAATTGTGTCTTACTCGAGCGTGACACTCTTGGCTCAGGATCGACAGGAAGATCTTCAGGATTAATTAGAATGCACTATTCGACAAAAGTAAATGCCGAATTGTCTTGGAAAAGCTTCCCGTATTTTTTACACTTTGACGAATTGATTGGACAACAAAAGCCTCAATTTATTAAAACTGGATTTATAGCCATAGCTGGTCCAGCCTCTACAGAAGGCTTTTATAAAAATGTGTCTATACAGAAAAAAGTTGGTATTGACACCAACATAATTGACTTAAAGCAAGCAAGGGAGGTTGCCCCAGGATTTCATTTTACAGATGATGAAGTATTTGCCTGGGAACCTCAGAGTGGGCACGGTGATCCATCTGGCACAGCTATGGCTTATGCAAAGCAAGCAGAACAGAATGGTGCAAGAATCATATTAAAGGCCCCAGTAAATGAGATCAGAATTAAAAACGATACCGTATTTTCAATACATACAGAAAAAGAAACTTTTGAAACAGAAATTGCCGTAATGGCCACTGGCCCTTGGTCAAATCAGTTTTTATCAAAACTGAATATAGATCTCCCGTTAACTGCAACCAGGCATGAAGTGTTTTTTATTAAGAGAGATAATAATTTACTCCTAAATCATCCTAGCGGTGCAGACATGACAAATATGACCTACTTTAGGCCAGAAGGTAATGATATGACCCTAGTTGGAAATGGCAATCGTGAACATGTAGTCGATCCAGACAAATACAACCTAAAGCCTTCAATGGATTACCTAGAAGATGTATGGCTAAGGCTGGCGAAAAGGATGCCAGCAATCGCTAAAGGACAATACTTTACCGGATATGCAGGGCTTTATACTTCCACTCCGGACACACACCCAATAGTAGATAAGATAGATGGTATTGATGGTTTATATATATGTACTGGATTCTCCGGGCATGGGTTTAAGCTAGCTCCAGCTGTAGGGATATGTATGTCCGAGTTAATAACAAAAGGCAGGTCTGATTTTGTCGATATCACCGCTTTGAAAGCAGACCGGTTTAGCAAGGGAAATCAAAATGAAATTTCTTATGGATTTCGAGTAATCAGTTGAATTTAAATTGCAACTATATTAACTAATTTACCTGTCACATAAATAATTTTCTTAATCTCTTTACCCTTAATATGTAATTCAATCTTTTTTGATGATATGGCTGTTTCTTTAGCAGCACCTTCTGTTATTTCTGCAGACACTAAAATAGTATCTCTAACTTTACCGTTAACTTGCACAACTAAATTAATATTATGTTCTTTTATGAATTCCGGATCCCACGTAGGCCAGTCCTGAGCATGAATAGAAAATTTTAAACCATTGATTTCCCATAATTCTTCCGCTACATGTGGAGCTAACGGGGCAATCATTAATAGAAGATTTCTAATTGCTCTTTCCCACAAGTTCTGATCTACCTGCCTGTCTTTCCATAAATCATTTAAGTTGTTTGTAAATTCCATTAAAGTAGCAATAGCAGTATTGAATTTAAAATTCTGAAGGTCTTCTGTAACCTTCTTCAATGTCTTGTTTATCGATTGATTTAATTTAAGGTTTTTTTCATCAACTACTTTTGATATATCAACACTCTTAACATCTCGTGTTGATATATACCAAATTCTATTTAACCATCGCGATATTCCATTAATACCAGTGTCAATCCAATCTCCGCCTTGATCCCACGGCCCTAAAAACATTAAGTAACATCTGACCGCATCGGCTCCAACTTTATTTACATAATTGTCAGGTGAAACCACATTGCCTCTAGATTTACTCATGCGAGAGCCTGAGTGAGTTATATGGCCTTGGTTGAATAATTTAAGGAACGGTTCATTAAATTCCAATAAACCTATATCTCTTAAAGCTTTGATGAAAAACCTGGCATAAAGAAGGTGCATTACTGCGTGTTCAGCTCCTCCAGTATATTGATCTACAGATTGCCATTTCTTCAAAGCAATAGGATCGAAAGGTCCTTCTAAATATTTAGGACTAGAATATCGTAAAAAATACCAAGAGGAGTCCACAAAAGTATCCATTGTGTCTGTCTCTCGCCGACCAGGTTTTTTGCATAGTGGGCATTCAGCGTTAACAAACTTCTCATGTAATTCTAAAGGAGATTCTCCTGTAGGTTTAAATTCAGCATCGTCTGGCAATAGCACTGGTAGGTCTTTTTCTGGTACAGGAACTGTTCCACAATCTTTACAGTAAATTATAGGAATTGGAGTGCCCCAGTAACGCTGTCTTGAAATCAACCAGTCTCTCATACGATACTGAACTGATTTTTCTCCTAAGTTTTTTGATTCCAGATAGCCTGAAATCTTGCCTATTGCTACCTCACTCGTCAACCCATTATAAGGGCCAGAGTTAACCAATATACCGTCGCCCGTATAAGCAACATTAGGGTTCGACTTAGCTTCTTTATCTGCTTTTATGACTGTCTTAATATTCAAATCATATTTTTTTGCAAATTTAAAATCACGTTCATCGTGAGCAGGAACACCCATAACTATTCCAGTTCCATAACTAGAAAGCACGTAGTCACCTACAAAAATTGGTATTTTTTCGTTAGTTAATGGGTTAACACAATAGGAACCTGTAAATATGCCTGTTTTTTCCTTGTCAGTTGATAGTCGTTCTATCTCAGATTGTTTTCTTGCATTGACAACGTATTGATCAACCTCTTCCTTTTTTTGTGAAATCGTAAGTTGATCTACAAGTGAATGTTCAGGTGATATAACTATAAAGGTAACCCCATAAATAGTGTCTACTCTAGTCGTAAAAGTGTCTATTTTAGTTGTTCCAAGACCCAGAGAAGATATATCAAATTGAACATGAGTTCCATAACTCTTACCGATCCAATTTGTCTGCATTATATTGATTTTATTTGGCCAATCAATTTTAGATTGATCAAGTAGTTCTTCAGCGTAATTGGTGATCCTGAAAAACCACTGATTTAGGTCTTTTTGAGATACTTCTGAGCTACACCGTTCGCATTCACCCCCTACAACTTGTTCGTTTGCTAGTACGGTGTTACAAGTTGGACACCAATTTGCTGGAGCATACGCTTGATAAGCCAAATCATTTTCTAAAAATTTTAAGAATATCCATTGATTCCATCGATAATATTCCGATTTACAAGTCACAACCTCTCTATCCCAATCATATATAGTTCCCATACGTCTCAATTGGCGCCTCATGTTTTCGATATTGGACATTGTCCATTCATAAGGGTGAATGCCGCGTTTTATAGCAGCATTTTCAGCAGGGAGCCCAAATGCATCAAATCCCATTGGATGTAATACGTTATAACCTTGCATTTTTTTAAAGCGAGCGTGAGTATCAGACGGTGCCATAGCATACCAATGACCAATATGAAGGTCACCAGATGTATAAGGCCACATAGTCATTTCAAACCACTTAGGTCTTTCATCATCATCATTAACTGTGTGCAGACCACTATCCTGCCACTTGTCTTGCCACTTTTTTTCTATACCTGCCTGATTATAGGCTAGGATATCGTTTTCTGGCCTAGTCATCTATATTGCATACTCCATTTGGATTTTAACTATGTTTGTCACTTAACCAATTAAGTTTACGGCCTTAAAGGCATGAGAAGCCAGTATTAAAACATCTTCTGGAGGTATATCTAAGTCTCCCTTATGATTTTTAAGAGGTAAACCTTTATCTAAGTCTTCCTTTTTAACCCACAACCACCCGGGGTTCAAATCTGTAAAAACATCTTTATGGCGAGTTGGTGTACAAAAATAAATCATATCAATATGCTGATGTTCGCCAATTTCATTATCATTGATATCCTCAATCAAAATAGTAAACGGTGGAGGTATTTGCTTCGGATACTCAAATCCCAAATTATGTTCACTTTGTAAAATCTCGACTACTAGCCCTGTCTCTTCCAAAACCTCCCGTAGCAATGCTTCAGTCGGATCTTCATTTCGTTCAATATGGCCTCCGGGTGGTAGCCAAGCTTTAACCTTAGAATGCCAATGCAATAAAAGAGAATTATTATTGACGACAAATCCAGTAGCGGTAAAGTGTCTAATAAATTTCTGACCAACTGAATTCATTTTCTATTATTTCCGTTTATAATTTACTTTTAATTTGACTGGGATGTTTAATTACAATAATCTGATTCATTAGAATCTTAAAAAGAAGTAATTTAGGATAACAGATCATCCAAAAAACTGTTGGTTTTTATAATAATAATTACAACCACAACTAAATGAATTAAATTAAAAACGGAGTTGCATTTGAGTGAACCTCTTAAGATAGCTGGTAAAGTTTTTTCATCGAGACTTATGGTTGGTACCGGTAAGCATAGAAGCAACACTGAAATGGTTGAGTCTATAGCCGCTTCAGGGGCACAAATCGTTACCGTCGCAATAAGAAGATTAAACTTAGACAATCCAAAAGAGGGAAATATTTTGGATTTATTTGATTGGGAGAAATACACCATTCTTCCAAACACTGCTGGATGTAAAACCGCCGAAGAAGCAATATTCGTAGCAAACTTAGCTCGCGAACTAACAGGGTCAAATTGGCTGAAACTGGAAGTGATCCCTGAAGGTTCACACCTTATGCCTGATCCGGTTGGTACATATGAGGCCGCCAAACACCTTGTTAATGAAGGGTTCACGGTACTTCCATATATTCATGCCGATCCTGTGTTAGCTCAAATGTTAGAACAACTAGGATGTGCAACAGTAATGCCTTTAGGTTCTTGTATTGGATCAGGTCAAGGAATACAAACCTTGGAAGAAATAAAGTTAATCATTCAGAATGCAAATGTGCCAGTGGTAGTAGACGCAGGTTTAGCAACTCCATCCGACGCAGCTATAGCAATGGAAATAGGAGCCGATGCGGTACTCGTAAATACGGCAATCGCTGAGGCTGACGAACCTGTTTTGATGGGCGAGGCATTTAAACTAGGCGTTGAAGCTGGGCGAAAGTGTTTAATGGCTGGGCGCATTAAAGCCAAAAGTACCGCTTCAGCAAGTAGTTCCACAAAAGATATCGTATCGGCTTAAAGTCCAACAAGTTATGCATATGGAAACTTTCGCAAATCCGTGCCTGACTCTATTGACCGACAGCACTAGGTACGGTGAACTCGATTTCGATTTAATAGAGGGCGCAATTGAAGGTGGAGTTGATATGATTCAGTTGCGAGAACCTGCATTCACGGAGAGTAAGGTTATAAAGACTGGAAATTTAATCAAAGAAATTACCAAAAACAAGGCATTGTTTATTTTTAATGGGAACCCAAAGATCGCGCATAAAATTAATGCAGACGGTGTGCAGTTACCAGAAAGTAGAATCGACACTGTTGCAGCAGATATCCCTAAAGGATTACTGATAGGAAGATCAATTCATTCAAAAACAACAGCTTTGAAGTCAGAAAAGGCCGGAACTGATTTTCTTATCGCAGGCACTTTATTTAAAAGTAACTCGCATTTAGAAATTGACCCTTCAGGATTAAGTTTAATAAGTACGCTATGTAAAGTTCTGAGGACCCCCATATTAGGCATCGGGGGCATTAATGCAGATAACGCTGAAAGTGTAATCAAAGCAGGAGCTCATGGTATAGCTGTCATAAGTTCAATATGGAGTGCTAGCAACCCTAAAGATGCTGCAAAAACATTAAAGCAAAAATTGGTGGTTAATTAATATCGATGGAGACAAAGACCATAAATATCAAAATTAACGGTAAAAATAAGCAAATCAATTCTTGTATGACAATAGCGGAATTGATGACCAAGTTGGACATAAACATCAAACTTATTGCTATAGCGTTGAATGGAGTTGTGATTCGGAGACTGGATCTGGATAAAGTACAAATTTATCCTAAAGATGAAATAGAAATTGTAAGAGCAGTAGGAGGAGGTTAAGGCATAAGTAAGCTGACTTTTTCTAGTCCTTTATATTCAAACTCCACTGCGTTCCCATTAGTTGTCAATCTGCCCTTTTGTAGACTTATAATCTCGCTATCATAATAATCAAATGACGCTAACAAATTCACGACGTAATCTGATACATCATCAGGCTCAATCGTAAGAAAATACTCAAATAAACTTATCCCAGATTTATAACTCAATTCACCGTTCTTGAGCAACTCAATTTTCAAATTTTCTAGATTTTTGTCAGATAATACCGCCAGCCATTGTATCAACCTACCTAAATCGTGTTGATAATACCCCTCATTAGAATCTATATATGTATTGAAATTTATATATTCATCCCGAGATTTGTTATCTCTAAAACTAAAAAGATCCTCTCCTGTAACTTCCTGTATGGCTAACCAAAAAGCTCTTTCAAACTGCTGTGCCTCTGCTTCTCGAATTACCATCAATTCAAGAGAATTAGTCGGTGTGCTACCTTCAGTTTGTATAGGGGCAAGTAAATCCTGTAATGCGTGTGCCAATTCATGTACCAATGTACCGATCACTAAATCAAACGTATTTGATCCATCAACCATAACATCAACCATTCCATCTATTCTGTCTTTCTTCCCAAGAGAGTACTTTTTCTGAAAACCTATTTCTTGATGAAAAGCCAAATAATCAGAACCGTCATTTAATGCAAGCATGTCTTTAAAAATTATGTCTAGACGATTCAAATAATCCTGTCTACTAAGTATCTGTATCCTAATTCGCTTATCCATAACACTTGACCCCGTAAGCAAAAATATACCCGCATCAGCAATATTAAGTATCTCATCAATATCTAACGACCCAACTTCACCTATTACAGGCCTATTTGATTTCAACAGTTTTGGCACTTTCGATAATATTGTTTTTAAATCATCGTCAGAGTAATTTATGTCAAATTTCATATCAACTTGATAATCAGACCAAACAAATATTTTCTCAAACACGTTGTCATTTTCATCAAATTCTTCAATTTGATTGTCAGGGTCTATATGAATCCCAACGATATGCTCGCCTGAAGTCACATTTAATGAATCGATAGTTTCACTCATCACATCAATGCTTCGTCTAAATCCAGCACCCGGAGTGGACCCAGTAAAGTGAATTTTATATATCTTTTGATTATCAAAAAAGATATCAACACTGAACCCTGACTCTACAGAAATTAAACTACCATTAAAAACAATAATGTCAGCAAAAACATTTGAACCAACAATCAATATTTCATCGAAACTTGTATCAAGTTTAGTTGATAACACTATCGGCCCATCAGTATCCCATAGCCAGCCTGGTTTGAGATTTGGAAGTATTGGAGGTACGGAAAGTAACACTACATCATCTCTTGTTTCATTTATCACGGGGCCATATGTAGCTACGTCATCGGAACTTTTATAAGATAGTGGAATATCTGAATCTATCTTGGTGAAGTTGTTGATTCTTGATGAAGTTTCAACTGCACCGTTTTTAGTTTCATGTGAGCAAGCAACAAGCATTAAGAATAAATAAAATATAATGCCTATATATCTTTTGAACATCGTTAGTAGTGCTTTAAAAACAAGAGGATCCGCGAAAACGTCTGGCGAATTCGCCCAACCTTGATATCTTTAATCTAAGTCGAAAGATTTATTGCCTAAAAACTTGTACGGTTGCAACATAATCGTTACTAAGAGTTCCATCAACATTCGGTAGCGGAACCAAATCTAATACCTGAACTGAAAATCTTCCAAGTTTTTTAACTTCGCCTACCGCTCCTGCTTCAATTAAAAAATCACTAGCTCCCATTGACATTCCACCAGATCTGACACCTAGTTTTACGACAGCTTGGCCTGGGTCTTCACAAGTATTTGCTTCTGGGCAACGAGTATCACTGAGTAATTCTCTGAAATCTACAGTTACGGTTGTTACCTCTTGAAACATATATTCTTCGCCCAAAGCTATATCTTGAGGCAATCCAAAACCCCTATCCTCAAGGCTTGTAACTTCTCCCCCTCCTCCTCCATATTCACCTAACTGAGTTTCCACAGTAGGTGTTGGTTCGAGTCGTTCGTCGTCTACGATTGCTTCAGAACGTTCAGCGTCTTTGAAAGATGCTGATGCACCACCGCTACCTCCGCAAGCCATAGCAAATAAAATAATTAATGTAATAAATCCAAACAGAATTTTAGTCATATTGATTTCCTTTCGAAATCTTATCAAATAAATCTACCTGACTACTCCCCCTAAACTACTACCACTTAGCAAATTTTCGATTTCTTTTTTATTTATGAAGTTAAAATCACCAATAATTGAATGGGATAGACATCCAGCCGCTGCAGCAAATTCAGCAACTTGTTTATAATCAAAAGTGTCTAAGTTGCACATTCCATAAAGCAGTGCTCCTGCAAGTGCATCACCAGCCCCAACTCGATCTACTATACTATCAATCTCATAAGGGATATAAATAGTCATGTTGGACGGAGCATGGTACGAAACATCTTTTTCTTTAACGTAGAAAGTGAGCCCAAATCTGTTGTGAGTTGCTGAAAGTATTTCTCTCATATTTAAAGCCACATACGATAAATCGGGGAATGACTTTATTATTTCTTTCGCTAAATTTGTACTTCGCATAGTCAAATCTTCGATTCCATTTTCGGGTGAAATACCAAGAACATTAGAGAATACCTGTTCATTACCAATTACTAGGTCAGATTTCTGGATACATGCAGATAAGACTTTGGAAGCTAATTGTATCGGAGTATACTTTGGATCCCACCGCCAAAGCTTCATTCTATAATTCAAATCGAAACACACCTTTACACCTAATTGTTTAGCAGTTTCTATAGCGTCCATAACTGCCTCACTTGCTACTTTGGAAATAGCAGGAGTCACTCCACTTACTAAAATCCATTCCGCACCAGTCAAAAAGTTTTTCCAGTTATAGTATTTTTTTGGTAGTGTTGAAAATGTTGACCCAGCGCGATGATATTCAACTACCGACGATCTCTGGTTAGCTCCTGTCTCTAGATAATAAGCTCCCATACAACCCAATTCAGACCTAATAACAGAATCAACATTAACATCTAAGCCTTTAAGATAGTTTAAACAACCATCGGCGACAGCTCCCAGGGGTAAAGATGACACAAAATCAACATTTCCTCCTAACATCGCTATCTGAACTGCTGCATTTGCTTCAGCCCCACCGTAGCTAGCTTCAATGGTTCCTGGCAAGGATTGAATTACCTTTTTCAGGCCTGGGGGGCTAAATCTAATCATTACCTCTCCAAAAGTTACTATTCTTTTCATAATTTTAACAATTACTCTTCTTGCCTATAATCCTGATAGATTCTTCAGCAATAGTAGTTATTTTTTTCCAAGATTGTTCTTTTATTAGTGTCTCTGGGGTCAACCAGGATCCTCCAATAGAGATAACCTCAGGACATGACAAGTAACTACTAAAATTATTAATGTTTATACCTCCAAGTGGAATATATTTGATGTTCAAGTGTTTATAAGGCTCAGACAGACTCTTAAGATACGGCATTCCTCCCAGCGGTTCTGCTGGAAACAATTTCAGACAAGTGCACCCCAGGTCTATTGCTGTTTGCAATTCCGAAGGAGTGGCAATTCCCGGTATAAACGGCAATTCAAAATTATTGCTTTCTATTAATACATTTGCGTTAACGCCAGGAGACAAAGCAAAATGAGCTCCTGCTTTTTTTACTCTCTCGACTTGTTCCGGTTTTAAAACTGTACCAGCCCCCACCAACATGCCAGGACAATTATCTATAACAGCCTGTATGGCCTCAATAGCTATCGGGGTTCTTAATGTTAATTCGACAACTGATACGCCACCTTTGATCAAGGCATTAGCTGTGTTAACTGCTTCTTCCACCCGGTCTACAACTAATACTGCCATTAGTGATCTGTCTTTAATATGGTCAAAAATTTCAAGATTTTTCATAAGTTAAAATTAAATATTCAAATAGTGCATTGCACTTGATCAACCATTGATTTGGTACTCCCAACGGGATTCGAACCCGTGATCTCCGCCTTGAAAGGGCGGTGTCCTTGGCCACTAGACGATGGGAGCTTATTATATGTTCAAGTTTATATTATGACATCAAAACGAAAAGTTTATTCTTAAGGGTATAAAGCCAGCTCTTCAAGCCCTGTTTCTTCAGGGAATCCAAAAAGGATATTTGCATTTTGAACTGCTTGACCAGCAGCTCCTTTGACTAGATTATCAATACAGGCTATAACTATCAATCGATTATTGCGAGTATCTATGGTCGGATATATCAAGCATTGATTAGTCCCTAAAGTTTGTTTTGTCGTTGGAGGCTGATTAGTTACTGTCACGAACTTCTCGTTCTTATAATATTCTTGGTATATAGCACGAATTAGATCAATATTATTTGATCTGCCCTCCAGTTTCAAAGGATTTATGCCGGCATAAACACTAACCAGAATACCACGAGTTATAGGTATCAAATGAGTCATAAATGTTAGTTTAATTTTCAGATCATTATTTAATTTGTTAATTTCCTGAATCACTTCTGGCATATGACGATGACCTGAAACTGAATATGCCTTTATGCTTTCATTAAGCTCTGAAAAATGCGTGTCCAATGAAAGTCCACGCCCTGCCCCTGAGACTCCAGATTTAGCATCTATAATCACATCTTCGGTAATAAATGAATTCGCCATGGCTGGGGCTAACGCCAAGATGCTAGCAGTTGGGTAACACCCCGGATTAGCAACAATTGAGCTGGCTTTTATAGACTTTCGATTCAACTCAGGCAATCCGTAAGAAGCTGTATTTAAATAATTTGGTAATGGATGAGCCGTTCCGTACCAAGACTCATATTCTTTTGGGTCATCCAAACGAAAGTCCGCACTGAAATCGATCACCTTTTGACCATTATCTATATGTGCCTTAAGCTTCTGTGCACTTGCAGCGTGCGGCAAAGCAGAAAACACAATATCAACATCATCATCTAATTGATCTTTTATAGTTAAGTTCAATCCAGATAAATGAGGGAAAATATCGGACAAGTTCTCACCCGCAGCACTCCTTCCAGTAACGGAAGTGATTTCAAATTCAGTGTGCCGATTCAAAATACGAGCGAGTTCAACTCCCCCATAACCGGTTATGTTAAGTATTCCTGCTTTCATATGCCTAGATGTTATTTCTTAATCTTCGCGATTTGCAATCCATCATTGATTCAATTTATACAATATTATTCTATAAAATTTCATCCTACATAAAAACCTGCTTCGATATAACTAATTTAGTATATTCTTAGCTGGGTTTTAATCTGGAAGGACACTTCGAAGCCACAATACAATCATTACACCTTGGCTTTAAGGCTTTGCAAATTTTACGCCCATGCTTAATTAAGTACATATGAAAAGGGAAAATCTCATCTGGAGCTACTATTTTTTCCATCAAATCATGAGCTTTATCTACAGATGTTTTCAAATCAATAAGGCCTAGTCTCCGTGAGACACGATAAATATGAGTATCGACTGGCATTGCAGGCATTCCAAAAGAAAAGCATAGAACAATAGCCGCTGTTTTGGGCCCGATGCCCGGCAACGATTTAAGCCAGTTTTTGGCAGTTTGCAACGGCATTTCGGCTAAAAAACTAAGGTCAAAACCGCCTGTCATATTGTTGATTATATTTAAAACTTCTTTAATCCTTACAGCTTTAATTTTATGCAGTCCTGCCGTTTTAATGCATTCTTCAATTTCGAGAACATCTGCATTCGATATAGCCTCTATAGTTATAAAATGTGTGATTAACTGATCAAAAGCTCTCTCCGAATTAATATCAGAGGTATGTTGAGACAATATGGTGTACACAAGTTCGTTAATAGGATCACGTCTGGGATACCATGAAATTTCCCCATATTCCTGTTTTAAAATATAAGATAATCTCATTACATTAGACTTTGTCGCGGTGTTCATTTAAAGTTGAATTTTACCTCAGGAATTCGATTTGATTAACTTAAATTTCATTTAAGTTACAATGCATTTAAGTAAATTCATTTAAAATAGAATCTACTTACTTCTTTTTAACAGGGATCTCGACATATTGAAAGATTATTTAAGCGAACTGACAGCTGAACCAGAAACTATAAAAACATCTACTCTCTTGGAGCTATCTGGAGTGTCAGGAAAGGAGCTTGATAACTTTTCAGATGCTTGGCTTACTCTTGAAAGCGGAATTAAAGCCAAAATTTTAACACGCTTAACTGAACTTGCTGAAAATGATGTACAGCTCGATTTCACTCCTGTCTGTAAACTAGGCTTATCAGACATAGATCCTAATATAAGGAAAATAGCTCTCGAGGGCTTGTGGGAAATACAAGATAGAAGTTTTTTACAACCTATAATAGATATATTACTGAATGATCCTGACCCAGATGTAAAGTCTGCTGCTGCACTATCGCTGAGCTCCTTTGCACAAATGTCCCAAAATGGAAAATTGATTAATAGGGATTCAATAAAAGTGTTTGAAGCCCTTATCCAAACTATTGAGAATGTCAAAGAAAATGACAAGGTTCTTGGGAGAGCTCTTGAATCTCTAGGCTATTTTTCAGGGCAAGCGGTTGATGATGCTTTGAATAAGTTTCATCGTCATAAAAATCCTTTTTTAAGGCAAAGTGCAATTTTTGCAATGGGGCGAAACGCACATCAAAAGTGGATAGACATAATTCTTAATGATTTAACTGATGAGCATACTGCAATTAGGTTCGAAGCTTTGAATGCAGCTGGTTTCTTGTGTGATGAATCTAATGTGACACAAATAATTCCATTCACCAAAGACCCTGATACACAAATACAAACATCAGCATTAACAACTCTAGGACATATCGGAGGTGAATTAGCAAAACGTGAAATTTTAACCTGGACGGAAGATGATGATGACAACATAAGAGATACTGCAATAAACGCTCTAGCTAATATTGATTTTGAACAAGATCCGTTAGGTTTAAGTCTTAGAGAATAATACAATATAATTCAACAAAATTAAAAATGAACCCTTCTGAACAACTAAAACACACATATTCTATTTTAAAGAATGAAACTTGGCTTCCTACACCGCTTCTACCTTCGCGCATCGGTCATAGACTTAATTCAGAAATATGGTTAAAGCGTGAAGATTGTTCTCCAGTTGGTTCATTTAAATTACGCGGCGGCTTGACTGCAATGTCTTCCAACAAACATATACTTAGAAATACCCCAGTATATGTTGCATCAGCTGGCAATTACGGCCTTGCAATTGCAGAAGCGGGACGAAGGTTCGGAGTAGATGTGACCGTTTTTGTATCTAAAAACGCAAACCCTTCTAAAATTCGCTGCATATTAGACACAGGAGCTAGCGTAATCTGTCATGGAAAAGACTTTGATGAGGCGAAAGAGCACGGCAAAAAAACTGCAATGAAAGACCAGGCTAACTTCTGGGAAGATGGCGTTGTCGCTGAGATGTCATATGGGGCAGCAACGATCGCTGATGAATTATTAAATACAAATATTGACTGGGACATAGTCTTGGTACCCATAGGAAATGGATCGCTAATTAAAGGAATCTCATCTTTGTTCAAGGAAATAAAGCCCACGACAAAGATTATTGGACTTGTATCAAGTGGAGCCCCAGTCATGCAAAAAGCTATAACTGGACAAAAATTCGACATTAATGAATCTACAAACACAGAAGCAGATGGACTTGATGTAAGAATACCTATAATGGAGATCTCCGAGGAAATCTCTCATTTAATAGATGATATATGGGTTATTCCTGAATCGATGTTGCTTCCCGCAGTGAAAACACTAATGGAATATGATCAAATCATGACCGAACCGTCAGCAGCTATAACCATTGCAGGGTGTGTCAAAAATCAAAATTTAATAGCCGGGAAAAAAATTGCCGCAATAATAACTGGCTCTCATCTAAAAAGTTCGTTATTAGACCTGTTGGCAAAATCCGAGACTCTGTTAATAAATTAATTTAAATGAATACTGTTGGCTTAATAGTAAATCCCAACGCTGGCAAAGATATTAGACGTATCGTATCTTACGGTCGCTTCACTACAGACGAAGAGAAATTAAATATTGTCTCTAGAATACTAACTGGTTTGACCGATGCAGGTGTAGACAACGTGTTAGCAATGCCAGACACAATAGGTTTAATCAAAGCAGCTGTCAACAAATCACCTAGTACAATTCATGTTGAAATATTAGATATGCCTAGTTTTGGTATCGATCAAGATACAGCTTTAGCAACAAAGATGATGGTTGAATCAGGAGTTGGCTGTATCGTTAGTCTTGGTGGGGACGGAACAAACCGATGTATAGCTGAACATTCATCAAGCACACCTATTGTTCCTGTTTCCACAGGCACTAATAACGTTTTTCCAGTATTGGTTGAGGGGACTACTGCAGGTTTGGCTGCGGGATTAATTGCAACCAAATCAGTTGACCTAAAAACCACAACGACTCAAAAACCCGTTATTGAAATTGAGATCGATGGCAATATTGTCGGAGTAGCTTTAATTGACGCTGCCATATCTAAGCAAGCTTATATAGGAGCCAGGGCAGTTTGGGATGCAGAATCAATCGATGAGATATTTGTGTCTGGTTTCTATCCATCAAGTATTGGCTTGGCATCAATTGCTTCCAGGATTCCAATTCGTACCAAAGCAGGAATTTATGTAAAGCTAGGAGGGGGTAAACACATTGTTTCAGCCCCTATTACTCCAGGAGTAATTTCTAAAGTTAAAGTAAGTAGTTGGTCAGAAATTAATTTTGATGAAAAGCTAATTGTTGATTTAAAGCCGTGCTCGATTGCAGTGGATGGAGAAAGAACATGGGTCTTAAAAAAAGATCAGTCTGCTTCAATAACTCTTAAGAAGTTAGGTCCAACCGTAGTTTCAATCAACAAGACTCTTGAACAAGCTGCCCTATCAGAAAAATTTATAACTTAAAGAATGAGGTGACTATTGAAATTTACTTCTAGAAGATCAAATGTACATGGAAGGAACGGAATAGTGGCAACAACACAGCCACTAGCGGCAATGGCAGGGTTAAGAACTTTAATAAATGGAGGTAACGCTGTTGATGCTGCTGTCGCTGCAGCCGCAACGTTAAATGTCGTTGAGCCGATGTCTACAGGAGTTGGGGGAGACCTGTTTGCGTTAGTAAAAATGGGACCTCATGCAAAAATTACAGCACTCAACGCGAGCGGAAGATCAGCAGGTGCAACTTCAATACAAGAACTTCGTGATCAAAATTTCTCTGAAATACCTAGCGATAGTCCGTATTCAGTCACCGTTCCTGGAACTGTAAGTGGTTGGCATTCACTCACAAATCGCTATGGGAACATGGATTTGCAAGAATGTTTAAAGCCAGCAATTGAATACGCAGAAAATGGATATCCCGTATCGGAGATTATTGCCGCACAATGGAAAGCAAACGCTGCTCGGATATCGAAAACTGGATTAAAAAGTGATCTACTAATTAATGGACGACCACCAAACCCAGGCGAAATCGTCACCATGCCCGAGTTAGCCCAAACCCTCAGAACCATAGGTGAAGGAGGAATGGATGCGTTTTACAAAGGTGACTTGGCTTCTAAAATTACAGCTCATGTTCAATCTCTCGGCGGATGGTTAACAAAAGAGGATTTTGCTCAGCATGAAGCAAGTTGGGTAAAACCGATTAGCACTGAATACAGGGGCGTTACTTGTTGGGAATGCCCCCCCAACGGACAAGGCTTAAACACTCTTATAGCACTAAATATATTATCAGGTTTTGATATATCAAAAATGGGATTTCAATCCATAGAAACCTATCACCATTTGATCGAAGCCATGCGATTAGCTTTCATAGACGGAGAAACATATATTGCCGACCCCGATACCAGTAACATTCCAATAAAGTCACTCTTAAGCAAAGAACATGCCGATTATAAAAGGTCATTTATAACTCCAGATAATGTGGCGGACGTTGATGTTTCAATCAATCAAAACTTAATTAATGACACCGTATATATCAGCGTTGTCGACAAAGATGGTAATGCTTGCTCATTAATTAATAGTTTATTCGAGGCTTTTGGAAGTGGAATCGTCGTCCCTGAAACAAGTATTGCACTGCATAACAGGGGGAAAGGGTTTTCTTTAACAGATAATCATGCCAATTTGATTAAACCAAATAAACGACCTTTTCATACAATAATTCCAGCTATGGCCACTATAGATAATCAGCTTTGGCTCACTTATGGGGTGATGGGCGGTATGCAACAAGCTCAAGGACATCTTCAAATGCTAGTAAATATGATTGATTTTAAGTTGTCTCCACAAAAAGCTTTAGACGCTCCAAGATTCAGAACTTCTATTACCAATGAGTCATTCATAGAAACAATCGCTCAAAATAATATTCTTACTGGCCTCAAGGCGAAAGGCCATAATATTTCTTTCGCTGAGCCTCACCCATCATTTTTTGGTAGCGGTCAAATTATTGAAACAAATTTAGAAAATGGAATGTTGATAGGGGGAAGTGAACCAAGATCAGACGGTATGGCTGTAGCATGGTAAAACTAAAGAACAAATTACCATTTCCATAAAATGATTATTGATTACACTTAGTAATAAATGGTATGTTTAATATTACGACTGAAATTTGTATCTAGCAACTTTATAGAAACACAATATAGAAGGTAAAATGTCATCTTATAGAGCGGAATATATTTGGATCGATGGTTCAGAACCAACACAATTTATTAGATCAAAAACAAAGGTGATTGAAAAGAATGATTCCCCTTCAGTCTGGGGGTTTGATGGCTCTAGCACAAATCAAGCAGTTGGCAGCGACTCTGATTGTGTATTAAATCCAGTATATACATGCCCAGACCCTCTGCGGTCGGAAGGTGACATACTTGTGCTTTGTGAAGTGCTTAACATCAATATGAGCCCTCATTCAAGCAATCAGAGATCTAAGTGTCTTGATATTTTCAATAAATACTCTATCCATGAGCCATGGTTTGGTATTGAACAAGAATATACTTTTTTTGATGGATCTCGCCCGCTAGGATGGCCGTTAAATGGTTTTCCAGCACCACAAGGAGGCTATTATTGTGGTGTTGGGGCAAATGAGGTTTTTGGTAGAGACATAGTTGAAGATCACCTAGAAGCATGTTTAAAGGCTGGCCTAAAAATATCTGGGATAAATGCTGAAGTTATGCCAGCTCAATGGGAATTCCAGGTTGGACCCTTAGACCCAGTAGCTGTATCTGACCAACTATGGGTAGCTAGATGGCTGTTATATAGAATCGCTGAAGATTATGGAATTACTGTTACTTTAGACCCTAAACCCGTCAAAGGCGATTGGAATGGGGCTGGAGCTCATACAAATTTCTCTACCAAAGAGATGAGAGAATCCTATGCCCCCATAATTGCAGGAGCAAAGGCGTTAGGAGCTAAAGTTGATTTACATATCGTAAATTATGGTGATCGAATAGAAGAAAGACTAACTGGACAACATGAAACTTGTTCTTACAAAGAATTCAGATACGGCGTTTCTGACCGGGGCGCCTCAATAAGAATACCTTGGCAAGTAGACAAAGATCAAAAAGGTTACTTAGAAGACAGAAGACCAAATGCAAATTGCAACCCTTATCTAGTTACTGGATTGATAACTGAAACTGTGTGTGAAGCTATACAAACTTAGTCATTAAGCATATATATATAGTTCATCAAGATCGGAAATTCACATAAAACAGCCATCGTAAGTCAACTAGAAACGTTGATGTACATCGTTTCTAGTTGACTTACTCAGTAAATTAGATTTATCATTCCCGTTAATAAAATCAATCTCGAATATGGAGTTTAAATCGTGTCAACTAAAGATGGAGTCAGATTCGAATCAACTATACCGATTAAGATGCGAGATGGGGTAAGTTTATATTCTGACTTATTTATACCTGAAGGTAACGGTAAGTACCCAGTATTATTACAGAGAACTCCATATAACCGAACATCTCCTTTTGCCAGAAGCATGTCTCTCGACTCCATTGCTGCTGCGCTTTCAGGATATGTGGTGATGGTACAAGATTGTCGAGGCCGATTTGAGTCAGAGGGAGAATTTCATCCATTTGTAAATGAAATTAATGATGGGTATGACACTATAGAGTGGATTGCTAACCAAGACTGGTGTGACGGGAACGTGGGCATGTTTGGAGGATCATATGTTGGGGCAACTCAGTGGCTTGCTGCGATGAGTCAACCTCCTGCTCTAAAAGCAATTACTCCTGGAATTACAGCTTCAAATTATCATGAAGGATGGACGTATCAAGGTGGAGCATTTGAATTAGATTTCAATCTGTCATGGTCTCTAATTCATTTGGTGTCAGCAAATTATGAAAACCTAGTTAATAATTTTGGAGCACCTCCAGATAAAATTGAAGAACTAACAGACATGGCAGACCGCTTAATGGATGAATATTCTCATCTTTCGCTTAAAGACTGGCCTGGCCTTAAAGGGATTGGCGATTTTTATTACCGATGGCTAGAGCATCCAGAATACGACGACTATTGGAAATCAATTGCGATCGAGGAACATTATAATAATATTGATGTGCCTGCACTTTCCATAGGTGGATGGTTTGACATATTTATGGGTGGAACAATAAAAAACTATACTGGAATGTCTGAAAACGGAAAGACCTCAAATGCAAGGTCTAATCAAAAACTTTTAATTGGACCTTGGGTTCATCCAGGCATGTTGCCAGGATTTCCTGGAGTTACAGTAGGAGAAGAATATTTTGGGATTCGCTCATATTCAGGCGTTATTGATATGCATGGAATACTATTAAAGTTCTTTGACCATCATCTTAAAGGTATTCAAAATGGTTTATCTGATGAAAAACCAATAAATATATTTGTTATGGGCGAAAACGTCTGGCGTGAAGAAAGTGAATGGCCATTATTAAGAGCAGTTAATACAAACTATTATATGAGCAGTAATGGCAATGCCAATTCAAGGAATGGAGATGGGCTTCTTACGACAAACCCATCAGATAATATTGATACAGATACATTCACTTATGACCCTCAGTTTCCTGTGCCTACAAAAGGTGGAGGACTGTGCTGTTATGACTCACTAGGAGGAGCTGGATCATTTGATCAATCAGATGTAGAACTAAGAAATGATGTCCTAGTATTTTCTACACCTATTTTAGATAAAGACGTTGAGGTAACAGGCCCAATCATAGTTAAATTATATGCATCCACTTCAGGCAAGGATACTGATTTCACCGCTAAACTAGTTGACGTATACCCCGATGATGAAAAGGCTACAAACCTAACCGACTCTATAATACGCGCAAGATATCGAAATGGAACTAAAAAAGCTGACCTTTTGACACCTAATGAAGTTTACGAATACACAATAGATTTATTATCAACTAGTAACGTATTTAAAAAGGGTCATAAAATTAGAATAGATATATCAAGTTCTAATTTTCCAAGATTTGATCGCAACTTAAATACTGGAGGTACAATTGGGGAAGAAACTGACTTTATAAAAGCTACACAGATTGTTTATCACAATAATAAATATCCGTCTCATGTAATATTACCAATAGTACCTAGGTAGTAAAAATAACTAGTGTTACTGAGCGAGAAATCCACCATCAACAACCAGCTCAGCACCTGTTACGTAAGATGCATCATCAGAGGCAAGGAATAGTACAGAATTGGCTATCTCTTCTGCACTGGCAAGTCGGCCAAGCGGTATTTTAGACAGCCTGCTTTCAAGAGCCCCTGGCAAAGAGAACGGAGCGGTAGTAAATGGAGTGTCAGTATACCCTGGATGAACTGAATTCACTCTAATGCCTTCTTCAGCGTATTGAATAGCTGCTGATTTAGTAAAAGATCGTATTGCTCCCTTGGCAGCATGATAAGCTGTATTTGTTGGACTACCAAACATAGCGCACATTGATGAAATATTTACTATTGAGCCACCGCCCCTTTTTCGCATTTCCGGGACTGCATATTTGGTTCCCAAAAAAGTGCCTTTAGCATGAATTGCCATCATCCTATCCCATTCTTCACCGCTAGTTTCTTCTATGTTTTTCAGGGTATGGATTCCAGCACTATTAATCAGAATATCAATTCCTCCATAATGACTGGTCGCAAAATTTATGGATTCCTGCCAATTTTTTTCATCCGTTACATCTAATTTAATGAAAACTGCATCTCCACCTGATTTATTAATTTGATCTGCCGTAAGCTTTCCCGATTCAGTATCTATGTCTGTAATAACGACAGCTGAACCCTCGTTACTCGCAAGCCATGCATAAGCTCCTGCTATTCCCATCAGTTGCCCATGATTTCCATTGGCTCCACCAGTTATAAAAGATACTTTATTTTTTAATCTGCTAACCAAGTCAGTTTTCCCCTCTCTTACGCCTAGCTTGCTTTATTAGCATTCCCAAAGTGTGTGCGTCAAAACCATATTTAACTGCAGTTGCAAGGTCTTCTAATGATAATTCTTCTTCATCGAGTGCAGCCCTGGATAATGCCCTGACAGCATATGGCAAAGACCGTTTATTATCGATACTTATTGCCCGATTGGACTCTCTAATAGCCGCATCATAGTGTCGAGATTCATAATGCGCCATAGCAGCATTGCTTATTGCATCTACATTTGCAGGATCCAGAGTAGCTGATTGGGTGAAATCATCAATTGCTAAAGAAAGTTGTTTAACATGAATATATGCCATTCCACGATTATAAAAGATGTTTGAGTCTTCAGGGTTTATAGTTATTGCTTTAGTAAAATCGTCAATAGCGTCCTTTGGCCTCACCAATTGGCCTAAAAGCAACCCTCTTCTTGAATAAGCACTAGAATCATTAGGATCAGAATCAATTATCTCAGTTAAATCAGAAACCTCTTTTTCCATGTTTTCTATGATTGAATCCATGTTAGGTAATTTTTTTTGATGCTCATGGGACATTTAGTTAATTCCTTGCATGTTGCACATTTATATTTTGATTTCCCTCTGCCCAGTATAGCGCAAATGTTGCAATTCCGAACAATATAGCTACTAACATAAAGGCAGCTTGATATCCTCCTAGTAAGTCATAGGATAATCCGGCAATAATAGGACCTAACCCAAACGATATTACTGTGGTCACAGATATATATCCCATTATTGTGCCAAAATTTCTTAAACCAAATGAATCTTGCACCAATAAAGGAACAAGTGCTCCAAATGATCCCATGAAAAAGCCAAACAATGCGACCGCAAACCATATTCCTACTCCGCCTCCAAGCAATAAAATCAAGATAATTCCACATATCTGCCCCATAAAGCAAACCATCATCACAAATCGTGTTTGAATCTTCTCCGTGGAGTACCCTAGAATGACTTTCCCAAGCATTCCAAAACCTGCTAAAACCGTCAGGCACAATGCGGCGGATGTCTCGGATATATCTATATCAACTAAATACACAAAAACATGACCAAGGATGGTGGTGTATGTAAAATTGCCTAGCATAATCGCGAGAGTTATCGCATAGAACGTAGGGTTTCTAAGTAACTTTTTGACGCTCCAATTAGCATCGCCGAGATCTTCAGTTCTAACTTCATCAATTTCTAATTCAATTTTTTCTATATAAGGTTCCTTCACAATAATAAACGAGAAAATAGCAATAATTAACGCCGCAATGGCAACATATAGATACGCGACATCCCAAGATGCATTATCCCCAATTGACAAACCTATAAGTATAGGAAGAGTTAATCCACCAAAATTATTACCCATCATGGTCATGCCCATTACTCTACCTCGAGTTTTTGGAAACCAAAGACCCACTAGACGACCTGCAGGTAAAATAGATGCTCCATTTAAAGCACCAAACTGCAAGGCTGACAAGGCGTACCAATGCCAAAGTTCAGTCATAAAAGGGCGTAATACAAAGCCGACACACATAATTATTAGTGAACTACACATAATCGGTTTCGCGCCGTATCGGTCCATTAATCTGCCAATAAGCGGGCTTGTTAAACTTCCCAAAGCCATAAAAGACAATGATGCGCTAATATAAGTTCTGCCCCAACCAAACTCATTAGCTAGTGGTTCTACAAATAAACCAAAAGCATAATTTGATGCTCCAATTGCTAATGCAGCAGATAAAAAAGTTACAGCTACTACCGCCCAACCACGATGAAATCCAAACGGATTCTTGTTTTTTAAAATATCAATAACTCCGACTGAATAGACTAAAAAATGATGACTCCGCGTCCATCTTCGCCACGACTTAATGCATCAAAACCTTCATTGATTTCCTCTAATGAGTATCGCCTTGTTATCAATTCGTCTATATTTAATCGGCCCTTAAGATACCAATCTATTAATTTGTCAAAAGTTTCGTGAGAGCTTGCTGAGCCATAATAACTACCAATTAAAGTCTTCTGGGATCTTACTAAGTCAACCATATTAATAGGAGCTTCAGCTCCGAGTGGAGCTAAACCAACTAATACGGCTGTACCATTCTTTCTTAAAGAATTAACTGCGGCTGAAGTCGTAACAGCAGACCCAAAGCTATCAAAAGCTAAATCCACTCCCCCTTCGGTCATATTTTTGATTTCTTCAACAGCGTCTACTTCTTTTGAATTAATAACTTCTGTGGCTCCAAATTTATATGTGAACTCTAATTTATGATTGTATATATCAACAGCTATTATTCTTGAGGCTCCCATTAGTTTTGCACCCTGTATTACATTCAGCCCAACTCCCCCGCATCCAAACACCGCTACGGTTGCACCGGGTCGAGATGCAGCATTATTGATAACTGCACCAACACCCGTAGTTACTGAGCATCCGATCAAAGCAGCCACATCAAATGGCACTGAATCAGGCATTTTGTGGCATGCTTGTTCAGGCACGACACCCATTTCGGAAAAAATCCCAACCTTGGCCATCTGATAAACAGGAGCTTTGCCTTTACTTAAGCGAGTCGTTCCATCAAACAGTGTCGATCCTGTCGTAGCTACTGTGTCACACAATTGCGGGCTGCCTGTTCTACATAGGCGACAATATCCGCAACTAGATACAAAAGACAATATGCAACGATCTCCTGGCTTTACTCTGGTTACTCCTTCCCCAACTTCCTCAACAATTGCTGACCCTTCATGTCCGAGTACAATTGGCATTTGGCCGCGCATCTCTCCCGTCATCCAATGATGATCACTGGCGCACACTCCAGCAGCAGCCATTCTGACTTTAACTTCCCCAAATTTTGGAGGACTTAAGTTAAGTTCCTCGACGACTAACGGAGTATTTGCTTCGTAAAGTACAGCAGCTTTCATATAAATTCCCTTAAATTAAAATATCACTTATTTAAACCATAGTTTAAACTCTGACTTGTTTGTAATCCAATAAAAATGAATCATAATATACTTCAGACAATAAATGTTTAGTAGTAAATGACAGAATTATCGATATGTAAACAAAAGTCTATGTTAAAGCTTTGTTCCGAATTATCTCAGTTGCTAGAAGAGGACCCAATAGGGACGGCCCCTCTATGGGAAAAATGTATCATAATTGAATTGCCCCCTCCGTGGTCAGTAAAAATTGAGGAATCAAAGCATTTTGATGCATCTATAACTAATTGTATAAATAAATTAAACCAGGCGGGACATAGCATCAGACTCCAATGTATCTTACCAGACGAATATTACTCAAAACCTGGTATGCGAAGAGTCATCTTATTTACTAAAGATCCAAAATTTCTACTAGCGACTCATCGCTTAGAATATTTAATCCCCGAAAAGTCGTTAACCGATCTATGTATCTCTATTTTAGAAAACTCTGAACAGGCAAAAATATACGCAAAGTTTAAACAAGATCATCAATCAATGAGAGATATATTGATTTGCACTCATGGTAATCGAGATAGATGTTGTGGGTCGATTGCCGTACCTTTATACAACCAATTGCGAAGCAAATACTCACAATCTAATAACCTTATGCACTCTATCCGTATTTGGAGAACCAGTCATACCGGCGGGCACAGATTCGCACCAACCGTTATAGATCTACCTCAAGGTCGGTATTGGGCATATGTAAATGAGTTGACTTTAGATTCAATAATAGCTAAATCAGAGCCAATAAAAACGCTAATCAGAAATTACCGAGGTTGCGCACTACTATCTTCTGAACAAGAGCAAAACGCAGAGAAAGAATTGTTGTTCGATTTAGGTTGGAACTGGATCGACATGAAAAAACAAATTTCCACAATTGAATCATTAAGTAAAAATGATTCCCATATTGTTTCCGCCTTTTATTTAGAACCTCAATTAAATTCAAAGCACGGTTTTGAATTTAAGATTCAATACACTAAAAGCGTTCCAACAATGAATTGCATGAAAGACGGGAATAAAGGGTTAAACAAAAAGTACCGAGTTATCAAGACTCTTAAATCTAGCTAAAGCCATTTATCTGTGTCTCAATATATTAACAGTCTGCTTTAGACCTTCTTCTAAATTCATTTTAGCCGTCCATCCCAAATCTTCTTTCGCTTTTTCAATGCTTAGATATATGTGCCTGACATCACCTTCTCGCTCTGATTCATAAATAGGGGGGGTTGTATATCCAATCTCAGAGCTTAAATGTTCAAAAATCTGATTAACGGATGTCTGTTCACCAGAGCCAATGTTTATATGTCCTTGTACTCCCGTTTCCAATGCAGCAATTACAGATGCTACGACATCCTTAACATAAACGAAGTCTCTACTTTGATCTCCATCTCCAAAAATCTTGATATCTTCACCATTAAGCATCTTTTGAGCAAATATAGCGACTACTCCTGCTTCACCTCCAGGGTCTTGGCGTGGACCATACACATTTGCGAGGCGCAGACTGGTGAATTTTGCAGAAGCTGGTAGCAATAAGTCGAAGTAATTTTCCAAAGTCCATTTACTCAATCCATATGGGCTAATAGGGTTAATCGGATGTTGCTCATCACAAGGCAGATATTGTGGCTCGCCATATAATGCACCACCGGTATTTAAATACACATATGAACCAACTCCAGATTCCATGGCATAATTCATAATTTTTAAACCATTTAATATGTTCACTTCTGCATCAAAAGCTGGGGCATGAATTGAGTGAGATACAGAGGCTTGTGCAGCACAATGAATCAACATGTCTGCTTTGAAATTTTTTAACCCATCAGATAATTTACGATCGGCGATGTTGAGGTTTAAAAACTCCACTCTTTTTGACAAATTAGATAAAGAACCTGAGGAAAGGTCATCAATAACAAGAACTTCCACCCCCTTATCTATAAGATCATCGGCTATATGCGAGCCAATAAAACCTGCACCTCCGGTTAATACTGCTTTCAATTTACTCCTTGGTTAGTTCTTAAAATTATTGTTAAATCTGTTTGTTTAATAAAAATATCAGTAACAACCCTAATAGAACAATAACTTAAAACCATGAGTTAGCATGTCATATACCTATAAAAGCAAACAATAGATGAATTTATTTTCAATAACCGACTACAATATAACTTATTAAATTGGTTGTCTAAATGTTTAACATACTTATAAAAAATGCACTGATAATTGACGGAACTGGTAGCGAGGGATTTTATGGATCAGTAGGAGTCTCCGGGGATTCGATTCATATACTTCGGGGTAGCAATAATGAAATTCAAGCTAACAGAATAATTGATGCCACAAATATGGTGGTATGCCCTGGGTTTATAGATCTACATTCGCATGCCGGACTAACAATACTAGGAGAACCAAACCACGATCCTAAAGTCCGCCAGGGAGTCACAACCGAGTTAATTGGAATAGACGGCATATCGCATGCCCCCTTCAAAACAGTAGATGAGCTGAATAGATACATTTGGCTTGACTCTGGGTTGAATGGGTATCCTCCTATCCCTGCTGACTGGTTAACGGTAGCTGATCAACTGACCAAATATGACAATAAAGTTGCAGTTAATATGGCAATCATATTAGGGAATTCTCCTGTGCGAATCTGGTCAGTCGGATGGGATGACATTCCAGCAACCGAAAAACAGATCCATAATATGCAAGCGGTAGTTCGTGAAGCCATGGAAGAAGGTGCCTGGGGTATTTCAACTGGTTTAGACTACCCTCCAGGGGCTTATGCCAGTACAGATGAACTCATAGCCATCTCTAAGACGGCTAATGAACTAGGAGGGTTTTATCATACACACACAAGAGCTAGCTTAAAAAATAATGGAACATTAGCTCCATGGGAAGAAGCAATTGAAATTGGCAAAAAGAGCGGTATCCCAATACATTTAACACATTACCGGCAAAGCTTTGTCGGAGACGGAAGTCATTTAGATTATTTAGATTTAGTTGATAACAATAGAAACGAGGGGATGGATGTAACATTTGATTGTTACACCTATCCCTATTCGGGAACTTCACTCACAATACAATTGCCATTATGGAGTAAAAGTGGAGGGCCAAAAGATACAATGAACAGGCTAAACGACTCAACTATTAAAGAGAAAATTAAAAAGGAAATCCAATCGCAAAGTGATGCCCCCTTTAAGTGGGATGACCTGTGGTTAACTGCATTCACTAAATCTTTTAATAAAAAATATGAAGGAATGTCACTCTCAGAAATATCTAACTTAAAACAGAAGGATCCCGTTGACGTAATGATTGAGCTTCTTATTGAAGAAAACCTTGGAATTTCTCAGGTTGGAACTGGCACTAACGCTCATACATTACCAGCTTTCGTATCACATCCATATGGAATGATAGCCAGTGATGCTATTCTATTTGGTGATTACCCAAATCCCAGAACATATGGTTGCTTTCCAATTGTATTGGCAGAATTCGTGAGAGCTGAGAAACATCTGCGTTTACCTGAAGCAATTAGGAAAATGACTTCATTCCCAGCACAACGGCTTGGTTTAAAAGACCGTGGAATATTACGAGACGATATGAAAGCCGACATAGTGATTTTTGATCCCAAAACGGTAAAAACTCACGCCTCTAGATTAAACCCGAAACAGTTCCCAATAGGTATCGACTATGTGATAGTTAACGGAGAATTGGTAATAGATAATGGAACCAATACTCTCGCACTACCTGGTAAGTCGCTAAGGCGCGGCCGAGACTAATCACCTATATCAATCTGTAAATATGACTCTCCTGATTCCTTGTCAAACTGGACTCCCCTACCATTTATGTATTCAACAGAAAACATATATGACCCATCTTTATCTAAAACCGCATCAAATGTAGCTATTCCATTTTGTGAAGTTATTTTCTTAGCAGTAAGTGACTGAATATCGGGACCTACAGGTCCTGATAAAGAAACTTCAACAGTTAACCCTTCAACAGGTTCTTCTGGCTTTGTAGTCACTAAAATAGTAATAATTACTTTACGGGTTTCAAAATTCCAATCCGCATCAATACTCTTTGACATAACAGGAGCATCAATTGCCGGTAATTCAGGATTCAATTTAATTTCTTGTATGAATTCCTTCTCTTCTTCAATAATCTCTGTTTTAGCTGCATCCAAACCCTTCAAGTCCTCTCCTCCTGCTATAAATGCTTTCGTGAAACCATTTACTATTACGGTGTATGTATTACCTATCTCATAATCTGCTCCAATATTAATTTCGTTTTGTGTAGTACTTAAACTTTCTTTACAATCATCAGGTAACACAACTGGCTGCAAATTAAAAACATCAATATTAATTAAATCGCCTTGCCTTTCTATATTCCATACTGAAGGTTTATGACACTTAAATAATTGTGCGGATAACACGAAAACAGTGTGCTCATTATTATCTGGATTAGAAGCTACAATCACTTCTCTAATAGGCGCTGATACGGACACAGTATCTTGAATAGACTTGGCATCACTCTCTTCGTTACCTGAACAAGATATAAGAAACAAAGCTAGTATCATTAAAGACATGAATACTATGAGTTTTATTTGGTGTCGTAGTTCACTCAATAAATTTAATGAACTACTTAAGGTCGATATGGCGATAATTATCAATAGATTTTCCTATTTTATTTTTTGTATTAATAAATTTAACGTCTCTAATCTGAAAAAAGTTAGTTACTTTTTTCGAATTTATACGCAAACATTCTCTTGTATTCTAAATAATAAATACATAACTTATATCGATGACTAGAGATCTACTTGATACTACACCCCAAGTCTTTAACAAAAAAGATCGGAATCTATTAATTTTCACAGGTTTATCGCACGCAATATGCGACGCTTGGCACATGATTTACCCTGCCTTGCTATTCTTAATTGCTGTTGATTATGATGATTTTTTCTTTTTAGGCTTAGTAGCAAATATTATGATTGTATCTAGAGGTTTTTCAGGTGTAATATCAGGAATTCTTGCGGATAAATATAGTAGTAAATTAATATATTCTAGTTTTGCAATACTTTCCGCCTTGGGCTGTTTTTTGGTTTACCTCTCAATCAACCAAACCATGCTGCTTTTCGCAGTTGCAGTATTAGGCATAGGTACAGGTATATATCACCCTGTTGGACTTTCTTCTCTAACAAGGTTCATAAAATCTAAAACCAAAGCTTTAGGTCTTCATGAATCAGCTGGATGTATTGGAATGAGTTTAATCCCAATACTGTTGACTTCAATTGGTTTATCTTTCGGATGGAAAAATGCTTTCTTAGCTGCAGGATTTATTTCACTCATACCCTTACTGTTCTTACCACTTATTGATCAAGAATATGATAAGTATCAAGCAGTAAATTCAAGCAACCAAAGCATTAAATATCAAGTCAAATCGGTTATAAAAACATTTGCAAACCCTTTGGTGCTTATGACATATGCGATATTGATAATCACCGAGGCCGCTGCAACAGGTTTAGATACATTTATGCCTATAGCAGTAGCAGAAATAGGCGGGCTGAAAGAAACAAAGGTAATAGGACTATCGCTAACCGGCCTGTTTGTAAGCTTAATGGTTCTAGCGGGAGTCCCAGGAAGCCTTTATGGTGGCGTATTAGGGACTAAAATAGGTATTTATAAATCTCTCAATTTAATCCTAATTATACAAATACCGTTTTTGATAGCAATAAGTCTGACAACAGGTACATGGCTGCTAGTATTAGCTCCTTTTATAAGATTACTCGGAAATATGAGATCCCCTTTGACTAACACATTAATAAGCGAGAATGTACCACTAGAAATGCATGGAAAAGGATTCGCGATCATGTATGGTATCGCACCGATTATAGGTGGACTAATAGCTTTATTAGGAGGGGCTATAGCGAAGTTCTATGGTTTAAATTGGGTATTCCCAGTAATAGCTATTCTTATAGCATTATCTTTTCCCATGATTAATGCATGCAGCAAACTATCGCTATTAAAAGAAAATAATGAAACTAACCTTTAATATTTCTAATTGCCTTTAACATAACTTCACTAACCTCTGTCAGTCTACCTAGTCCCAGAACCGATCCCACGATACCAACTATTATTAAAATTTCTATCGGTCCTAAGTGTATAGGCATTTTATATATTTTCTTTTCTACTAGGCCTCATGTCGACTAGTAGGCTCTGGTTCTAATCCTTCAATATCAGTGAAAAGCTCCCAGGGTCGAAAAGATTCAACGAAAGATTTAGCTTCATTCATTGAAGTGATGTCTTTTTCAGCACGACCTGGTTCATATCCGAATGTTTTAGCAAAAGCATCATAACCCGTTTTGGTTTCTCTAACTCCGCCAACCTCTTCTTCTTGCCCAGGGCCTGTAACCAAAATCAAGCGTTCACCTTTACGTCGTTCTCTCCAAAAAAGTTCCAATTTCATTACCTCTTTTTTTTAGAATATCTCTGTAAAACTATTGGTTCAATATATAAGTACTGAAGAACTTATGGTGGGCCAACGTGGACTCGAACCACGGACCTCAGTCTTATCAGGACTAGTGACATCAGTAATTTCAAGGTACATCTTAAGTTAGAAATCGTATTAAAGCGATAAGTAATCGTAGGAATAATCGTAGGAATCCAACTTTCCTATGAT
>Ga0115002_10000203_pt1 | contig 86259 bp, 83 predicted proteins | sample ArcticOcean_MG_C_8_FD_89576 | JGI IMG/M metagenome (GOLD analysis project Ga0115002, IMG submission 89576) | Marine microbial communities from western Arctic Ocean - ArcticOcean_MG_CB11_86 | ecosystem: Environmental > Aquatic > Marine > Oceanic | place: Arctic Ocean: Canada Basin | collected... | reverse complement strand
TTTCAGAACATCCCGAATTGGACATCGGTATCTCCAACGGGATGAGCAAGGCCTCTTCCGTGGGTCTAGGAATCGCCTTGGGAGAACCAGATCGAAATGTGTATGTGCTGGATTCAGATGGTTCGCTGCTGATGAATCTTGGTTCGTTGGTCACGGTCGCAAGCGCGGCTCCCACGAACTTCTTCCATTTCCTGTTTCAAAACGACGTATACGCCGTCACGGGTGGTCAGCCCGTGCCCGGCGCAGGCAAGACTAACTTCGAGACGCTGGCTGAAGGATCTGGATACCGACACACGCGGTCATATGACGATATTGAATCGTTCGCCACAGACTGGGCGGAGCTATCGAAGCTTGAAGGCCCCGTGATGATAGTTTTGGCAGTTGAGGCAGAGCTGCAACCTGCTGGCATAGAACAGACCTGGGAATCAAACGCCCGCATGCCAGCGGCGCTACGGAGCGTTCGGAAGGCACTGGATTCGACTTACGTCCCTGAGTAGGTAGATCAGTCGTGGTTTTCGCAGCCCCGAAGCCAGGCATTCCCGTCGGCTGCCAGCAAATCTGAAGCCTCTTCAGGCCCACCAGAGCCCACCGGATACTCGATCGGGGACTCAGATGTATCTGATTCCCAGTATGTGTTCAGCGGATCAGCGATGCGCCATGATTCTGCAATCTGATCAGAACGGATGAATAGCGAGGCATCACCATTCAGGGCGTCTTGAAGTAGGCGCTCATACGCTTCGGGGATCGCCTGGTCGCGGAATGCCGAATCGTAGTGAAACTGCATGTCTGTGGACTTCATTTCCATGCCACGGTCTGGCACTTTGACCTGAAACCGCAGGTGCGCCCCCTCGTCGAGCTGGAGACATATCGCGAGGACATTGGACTCCGGTTCGGGTGCCCCAGCAACTTCACCGAACACGAAATGAGGCGGGGGGCTCAAACTCGACCACTACTTCGCTAACTTTATTCCGCAGCGCTTTGCCAGTGCGAAGGTAGAACGGCACGCCCTTCCACCGCCAGTTATCGATCTGCAACTTCACCGCTGCATACGTGGGTGTTCTCGACGACGAACTTACGCCATCGTGTCGGCGGTATCCCTCATAGGCGCCAGCAACGGCGTTCTGCGCGATGTCTGCTTCAGAGTACGCCGAGATTGCTCGCAATACATCTACTTTCCGATCCCTGATCGACTCTGGTTCCACGCCAGACGGCGGCTCCATAGCGATGATTGTCAGTATCTGCAACAGATGATTTTGCAGCATGTCACGCACTACGCCTGAAGAGTCGTAATAGGCGGCACGCGATGCCGCGTCAACTTCCTCAGCAACGGTAATCTGGACACTTTTGACATAATTGCGGTTCCAGATCGGCTCAAATATGGAGTTGGCGAACCTCAGAACGAGAAGGTTCTGCACCGTTTCCTTGCCTAGATAGTGATCAATCTGAAATACATCTTTTTCCGGAAAGACAGCGTGAATGTTCGTATCTAATTTTGCGGCTGACTCACGGTCTGTGCCGAATGGCTTCTCGATGACCAGACGGCTCCAACCGTTGCTGGAGTTCGCCAGTCCAGAATCTCGGAGGGATGCTATGGCTGTTTCATAAAAATCAGGCGCAATAGAGAAGTAAAACATTCGATTAGCGACGTCAGCGCCCCGTTCAAGTTCTGGGAGGCGATCCGCCACTCCAGATAGTCCATCCCGGCCCGACAGGTCCCCGGCTGAGTAGAACAACCGCTTTGAAAACACGATGAACTGATCCCGAGAAGAAGCGACTCCAGCGAGTTCAACCGCGCTTTCCCACATCGATTCACGGTAGTCATCATCGCTAAACGGTGTGCGCGATACGGCGATGATGTTGAGTTGGTCGGGCAGGCGCCCCTTACAGTGAAGTTGCAGTAGAGCGGGGATAAGCTTTCGGCGCGCAAGGTCTCAGTTAGCTCCAAATATGACCAAGGTAGTCGTCGGCACCATTGTCAGTCGCTACTCGCCGGACCGCTTGATGGCATGCCCGCCAAATGCGTTGCGCATTGCGGCTAGCATCTTTGCGCCGAACGGTTGATCCTGCCGAGACCTGAATCTCGCCTGCAATGACGCAGTGATCACGGGCGCTGGAACCCTGAGTTCAATTGACTCAGCGACCGTCCATCGGCCTTCACCTGAGTCATCAACGTAGGCCTGTATCTCCGACAACTCCGCGTCTTCGTTGAGTGCGTCGGCAGTGAGATCAAGCAACCACGAGCGGACCACACTGCCCTCACGCCAGATCTCCGCGATCTGTGCCAGATCAAGATCAAACTCTTCCTTTGCCTTCAGGATCTCGAAGCCTTCGGCGAAGGCCTGCATCATGCCGTACTCGATGCCGTTGTGGATCATCTTGGTGAAGTGGCCAGAACCAGCCGGACCTACGTAGCCATGACCTGAATCTTTCGAAGGCGCCAGTGTGTCGAAGATAGATTCGAGGCGTTGATAGGCGTCTTTATCACCGCCAACCATGAGTGAGTAGCCCTCTTTGAGGCCCCAGATACCTCCGCTGGTTCCAGAGTCCAGAAACTTGACGCCTGAGGCTGCCAGTTCTTCGGCGTGACGCATGGAGTCTTTGTAGTTGGAGTTCCCGCCGTCAATGACCACATCGTCCGAGTCCAGCAACTTAGCAAGCCGCGTGATGGTCTGATCCGTTGGCGCACCGTCTGGAACCATTACCCAGACAGCACGAGGCGCTGGCAGAGACTCAACCAGTTGCTCCAGTGACTCGTTCCCGATTGCACCCTCGGCAACCGACGTAGCAACAGCTTCAGGGCTGGGGTCGAACACGTGGATCGTGTGTCCGCCTAGAATCAGCCGGCGAGCCATATTGCCGCCCATTCGTCCCAGACCAATCATTCCTAATTGCATTTGATGTTGGTTCTCTTTCTTGCCACTTGCGGCTTGATCGGGCATTAGTACTTAGATTGAATCGACAAGAGCACGCAGTTGTTCGGGAACGCTACCAGTGAGATGCGCCCTTGCCACCCGGCGGCCTGCGGCGGTAAGTGCATCGAAGTCTCCAGCCGCCTGCGCATCTATCAACTCAGCGAATCCGAAGTCCCTTCCGGGGATCGCTGGATTTGTTTCGTGATCTTGCGTGATCTGGAATGCCAGGATGCTGTTAGGCCCGCCTTTGTGGAGCTGACCGGTCGAATGGAGAAATCGTGGTCCGTATCCGAGCGTTGTGGCGAGTCCGGTGCGGTCTGATATTTTGCTCCGAAGTTCGGAAAGAGCAGCATTTATCTCGGCGGTCTCTGGAACAAACGCCATGATTGCCACATAATCCCCATCATTCCGCTGATCCAACAGCGCAGACAGTGATGACACAGAGGTCAATTCTGGTGGATTGGACTGAGAGAGGACCCGGTCTGTCGCATCCTTCGCGGCCTGAACATTGGGCTGGTTGAACGGCTGAACCCCAAGTTCGACGCCTAGAACTGCGGTGGCGTACTCCCACGCTAGAAACAAGCCGCCTAACTCGTAAGGATCGGCGATTGATGTGTTGACTCCGGGGATGTCCGCGCCCGGCGTATCCGTGGCGATCTGCGCCATAAATCTGTCCGAAGTGTATGCGGCTTCTGGAAGCGGTGGTTCACTGGCAATCGGGACGAGGCCTTTGCCCTCTTTACCCAGGCTCTCGGCGAGCAGTTGCTCAGCCCACAGGCCGAATCCAGAAGAGTTATCGTCTTCGACGAACGTAACTTTGTCTCGACCAACGCTATTGGCAACCGCAAGTTCAGCTGCGATTCGCCACCCCAACGACCCGTGCACATCTGCCCCTGGCTGAAGTTGGCGCTCGATTACGATCGCATTTTCCAACAGTCGTCTGACATCCATTCCTGCGATGGCGGCCGGCACAAGCCCAAAGTGCGAAAGAACGGCGTAGCGGCCGCCAATGTTTGGGTCGGCGGTGAACACTCGTCGAAATCCAGCTTCAGTACCCAGTGCTTCCAGAGCTGAGCCAGCGTCTGTCACCGCGACAAAGTGGGTGCCTGCTTTGTCTCCTACAATCGCTTCCAATTCACCCCGGAAGTAGGCGTAGAGGACGTTTGGCTCGATAGTGGTGCCTGACTTTGAAGAGACGATGAACAGCGTCTTTTTGAGATTAAGCTCGCTTCTCAGTGCAGACACAACTTCAGGAGATGTTGAGTCAACCACTCGCAACACGGGATACCCAGGGGCGCTGCCGATTGAGCGTCTCAGCACCTCAGGCCCAAGGCTGCTTCCGCCCATTCCCAGGAGCACGGCATTGGTGAAACCATCCGCCTTCACGCCATCTGACACCGCTACCAGGTCATCAACCTCAGATAGCATCCGACTGGCAATATCGAGCCACCCAAGCCGATCGGCTAGCTCAACAGGTGATTCCGCCCACAGCGTGTGATCTCGATCTGCAATACGCGCAGCGAAGCGGTCTGCCTTGTCGCCAAAAGCCTGAGTGACAATTGAGTTGTTCATGCGGCTGTAATTCCCACTTGGTTCGATTCTTCTGAGATCTGGCTGGTATCTGGCTTCACCAAGAGACGATCTTGCCATTATGATGCGATAGACCCGAATACGGAGAATGTTCATGCGGTGAATGTCACATCCCTATGTCCAATTCTGCATCAGATATGGTGATCTCGATTTGCGAGCCTCAACCAACGGAGATACCGATTGAACTTAGCGATAAGTCCGGACGCCGAAGAGTTCCTGCGCGACAGGGAACGTCCCGTGGCGCTTGACTTTATCGGAGCACTCGGTTGAGGTGGCCACGCCACTGTGTCAGTCGACACTTACGCACGCAAGGTCAATCTGAAGGCCTATCGCAAGTTCGAATCCAAGGGTATTGAGATCCTTGTCGCCAAGACACTGGCAGCCCAGGCTCAGATGGTGCGATTGGATCTGAAAAAGTTCCTTTTCTGGAAGTGGTTGTCTGTGAGCGCGCTGCTCGCGGGCCACGATACCTGAACGAATCATTAGGCAGCCGGGCGCTGCTTTACCGGAAAACCGTTCAGCCCATCTGGTGGGCAACTTCTTGCTACTGATCCGGGCCCGGGTGCTAATTAATCGAGGATGTCTGCCAGACTTGATGACACGTCGTTCAGTCGTGTGATTTGAACCGGGTCAAGGGTGAGTTCTGCGCCGCCGATGTTGTCGCTCAGGTGCTCAACTGTGTCACCGCCGGTAATGGCGATGGTTATCTCGTCGTGCGAGAGAACCCATGCCAGTGCCACCTGCGCCGGTGTAGCTGAGTGATCTCGCGCAATATCTCGTACCGCGTTGAGAACATCGCCTCTGCCCCCATCTAGTGATGACCCGAAGTCGAACTCCCGCTTCGTAGCCCACAGTGAGTCTTGTGGCGGCGCGTCATCTGGGTTGTACATGCCAGAGAGCAACCCAACGGCCAGAGGGCTGTACGCCATGATTCCGATCCCAGAATCGCGGGCCATTGGAAATAATTCAGACTCTAGCCCACGGTTCATCAGACTGTAGGGATTCTGCGCTGTGATCGGCTGATGTAGGCCAGCCCGCTCAGCGATTCCCTGCGCCTTCGTAATCTGCCATGCGGCAAAGTTGCACACACCGTAGTACCTGATCTTGCCGACGTCGACGAGGTCACTCAGTGCCCGCAAAGTCTCTTCAAGAGGTGTCTGATCGTCATATCGATGAACTAGATACACGTCGATATGATCTGTCTGGAGACGGGCTAGTGAACGATCGACCTCACGCATGATGTGATATCTGGACAGCCCGACATCGTTTGGCCCTGGGCCAATCTCACTGGCGACCTTCGACGTAATGACCACGTCATCGCGTCGTCCTTTCAGGGCTTTTCCCAGCACGACTTCTGAACGCCCAATGTTTGCCCGGTCATCCATGGGACCGTACACATTGGCACAGTCGATCAGGTTGATCCCGGAATCCAGCGCAGTTTCAACTACGCGCTGAGCCTCAACTTCATCTGGTTGGCCACGAAACCCCAGCCCTAGAGCCAATTGACTGACTTTTACCCCGGATGCGCCAAAGTTGACGTACTGCACAGACACCTCACTCGATATTCGTTAAAAACGTAACGCGCCCAGTGTAGGCGCGTCTGCAAACTTATCGAGTGGAAAGAGGTTTAGTAGCCCGGGCCTCGTACTTGAGATCCATCAGTGTGAGGCGCCCACGGAACCAATCGTTCTGGCCCAATGATTCTGCCGCCAACAACTTGGTATCCGGTTTCACCATCTGGACCAAGAATTTTGTCGCCATCAAGATAGTAGCCGGTGTCTCCGCGTCGGCCGCGGATCTTCCCGCCTCGCACGTGAAAGTGCGGCATATCTACGTCGCCGATAATGTTGCGACCGGCGATGCGCAACCCGGTATCCACGATGACCGTTCCTGTGTTCCCAGATGTCATACGCAAATGAGGTTATGGCCTCTGTTGTGCACACACCTAGATACTTCGGGGCAGGATTTCACCACTTCTATGCGGGCAACTCACCTGTAAAACGGCGTTTTGAGTGGTTAGATGGACTATCCTTTGCCGCGCATTACAAATATTTATGGCAGGAGAATCATGGCGCGTACGTACAAGGCAGGAATTATTGGTGCTGGATCCATTGGTCACGCACACATGGATGGCTATAACCTCACGGACAACGTGGAGGTTGTGGCGGTTGCTGATCCGGTAGCCAAAGCCAGAAACCAGTACCAGCGCTCATTCGACATCCCTAATGGTTATGCAACAGCTGAAGAGATGTTCGCAGCGGAAGATCTGGATATCGTTTCAGTGTGCGCATGGCACCTGCTGCATCCCGAGCTGACCATCGCCGCAGCCAAAGCTGGCATCCCTGCTGTCATCTGCGAAAAGCCGATGGCCATTGGCGTCGGCGCTGCCAAAAACATGATCGATGCCTGCAACGCATCGGGAACCAAGCTGGTCATCAGCCACCAGCGCCGCTTCACGCCAGGCTGGGAGAAGGCAAAACATATGGTGGAAGCAGGCGCAATTGGAACGCCGGTGTTCATCAACTGCAAAGTCATGGACGGCCTCACCAACTGGGGCACACATGCCATCGATGGAGCAAGATTTGTCGTGGGCGACCCGAGCGCACTCTGGGTTATGGGTGCAGTTGAGCGGGTAACTGACAAGCACGAGCGAGCGGTTGCAATTGAAGATTCCTGCATGGGTCTGATCCAGTTTGAGGGAGGAATTCAGCTCTTCATCCAGTCAGACCTGATGCTGGAAGGCGCCGATGCAGGGGCTTTCTTGATTCGTGGAACTGAAGGCGTATTGGATATTACAGAAACCACCGTGAAGATCATGAACCATAAGTCAGACGGCTGGGAAGACATCGACCTGAATCTCCATGAAGGTGAGCAGGCCATCGGCGGAGCCACCAATGCCGCACAGGTTCGCGAACTCATCGAGTGGATGGAAGGTGGCCCCGGCCATCGTGGCAATGGTGAAAACGCGGCCATCACGGTGGAAGTAATGATGGCAATCTATGAATCGGCCCGCCAGAACCAGGTGATCAAACTTCCCATGGAGGAACAGGACTACCCGTTGGACCTTATGGTTGCTGAGGGGAAGTTGCCGGTGCAGGAAGATGGAAGCTACGACATTCGCGGCTTCCTGAACTGGGATGGCATCGACGAAGAAGACTACGCAACGCTCAGGGCAGAAGGTCTGGGACATCATCAGGCGATGATGAAACTGCACGATGTAGAAGAGTTGCCTGGCCGCCGCGTCATCTATCCGTCAGCCGGAGTGGACGAAGACCGTTCCTGATCAGCGATGCTAGCTCTCTAATGGCATATCGCCCTGGGACCCCGTAATAAAACGCAAAAAAAGAGGCCAGCGGAGTAATGCTCTCTGACCTCTGTCAGTCTAAGGAGGTTCCGGGGTTAACCCTCTACCTTTACCGGTGCGTAAAACGCCAGGTGATCTTTGATGTGGCTCGCTTTGGAGCTTGGATCCGGGTAGTACCAGGCGGCGTTCTTAAAATTCTCGCCTTCCACTTCAGCGTTCAAATAGTTCGCCATGCCCTTCCATGGGTAACGCGTCTGATGATCACTATCACTGAAGTACTCACGGTTTACGGAGTTTGGAGGGAAATATACGTTTCCTTCAACGATCTCGTATTCCTCGCTCTCCGCGAGTACAACGCCGTTCCAAACCGTTTTTGCCATTCCGTGACTCCCAAATAATTCTTACAGCTAGCTACAATCTTTGATTCGTCAGCGCGCGTAACGATGCATGCTCTCGCCTGACAGTGGATCACACCGTCATACACTTGAGACATTCGGCAAATGTGTATCTCTGACGGGGTTAAAGACGTGTAGCATCTCGCCAGCCGACAACAGGGTCGGAGTGCACAAGTGTGGGTTCGGATTGCACGACTGAACCGGGAGATAGCGTTGGATCCAGGCCGGTTCATTGGGTTTCTGCTGCGTCGCGGAAAAAAAGAAGCCTTACTGCTCGCGGCCGCGTCTATCTCAATCTTGCTGGCCGCTTCAGTTATTACCGGCGCTCCAATTTACCTTCGAAGTCTCGAATTACTTGGTATCGGACAAGTCGTCGATGATCTGAAGACCGGTGGCCAGCACATTCAGGTAAACACCAGTTCGCTGTCCCTGAACGGTGACTTGATACGGCGCTCGCGTGAAACTCTGGATTCGCTAGCAACCGACAGCTTCGGCGATCTGTATGTGAAACAGGAAGAACTGCTCCGTTCTGCCCGTCATTACTGGGGTCCAGCCGATGACGGACCGCGGGAAACAGTTGGCGCATCCAAGGCAATTTTCCAGTCACACTCCAACATAAATGATCACGTGGGGTATCTACCGGGCGGCGTTGCACCACGCCCGGTAATCTCGGACGCTCCCGATGCAGTACTTGAAGCTGCCGTCTACAAAACTCGAGCAGACCTGCTGGGTGTAGATGTGGGTGATGTGATTGAGGTGACGCCGAGAGATATTGCCGGAAAGATACTCACGGTAAAGATCACTGGAGTGTTTCTTGAGCGGGCGCCTATTGACCCGTTCTGGCTTGGTCTATCTGCTCCCATTCTTGCCCCACCTGCATCCACTGCTGGCGATGACCTTCCACTCCTGCTCTTTGTTCCTTACGAGACGATCACTGGCCCCGTCAGTCACAACCTGCTGGGGATGCCGGCCAGCGTGACCTGGCACCTGTTCACTGATGGTGAACTTTTGCGCGATCAACGCGCAACGCCGGTGATCGACATGGTGGCGGAGTTCGAGGGCGATGTGGCGGTCGAACAGCCCCGCCCTCTCGTGATCACCGCGCTCGGTGTGAGTCTCAAAGAGTATCGCTTCAGATCGGTCTTTACCCGGGCGCCGATGCTGATGATGGCATCACTGGCTCTTGTGGCCTCGTTCTACGGCCTGTTCATGGTCACAAGCATCGTCACCGATCGCAGACGCCCCGAATTGGCTGTGCTTCGATCCCGAGGCGTCAGCATGTTCCAGATCAGTCGTATGCATCTGGTTGAGGCGATCCCCACCATCGGTATACCCGTGGTCATTGCGCCATTCCTGTCGGCATACGTGGTTGGTTCTCTGGGCAAGTTTGGGTCGTATGAAGATCTGACCGGAGGCGATCGCCTGCCGGTTGAGCTGGAACTCTGGCACTTTGGCGTTTCGATCCTCACGGGTGTAGTCGCACTGCTCGTTATTGCATTGCCTGCCATCATGCGACTCAGAAGCAGTCTTTCAGAAGAGGCCCGTGCCGTTGCACGACCCGACACGAAACCACTCTTTCAACGCTTCTTTTTCGATATCGCGGTGATCGCTATCGGTGTCGTCGTGTGGTTCGAGTTGAGAGAGCGAGGTGCGCTCGTCTCTTCTACCCTGGATAACGAACAATCGACGGACATGACGCTTCTGTTTGCGCCGGCTCTGCTTCTGATTGTCGGGGTAATGGTAGTGCTACGGTTCTTCCCTTATGTCACTGCTGGTGCTGCATGGATCACCACTCGAGTCTCTCCAGCGTGGTTTGCGCTTGCGTTCTGGCGCATCGCAAGGACACCGTTTCAGTCAGCATGGGGCCTGCTGCTTGTGGCATTTGTCACTGGCACTGCGATCATCACCGGCTCGCTCGCGTCGACGCTCGAGCTCAGCCAGGAGGAACGCATCCTCTATCGGACAGGTTCAGATATCCGGATAATCGCACCGGAGGGTGGTATCCAAGAATCCCGGCAAATCTCAGAGAGATTGCTCAGCATACGCGGGGTTAAAGCGGCCACATCTGTAATCCGTCAGGACGCGAGCGTTGGCACGACCGCAGGCGGATCAAACTTTGAACTGTTTGCCATCGACCCCGCTGTGTACGCGGATATTGGCTGGTTTCGAGATGACTTTTCAGGCGAGAGTCTCGAAGAACTGATGGCTGCCCTGGTTGTGGAATTCGATGACCCTGTAGTCGTTCCCGATGGCAGTAACCGACTTGGCATGTGGGTGAAGGCAGATATTGAGATAGACACGGGGTTCGTGTGGCTCATTGTCAGAGGTGCGGGCGGTCTGACCAACACGGTCTCATTAGGCCAGGTGGAGGGGACCGACTGGCGATACCTCTCGTCGGAATTAAGAGGTATCGACCTTCCAGGGGAGATTGTTGGCGTTCAACTATTCCAGAATCTGGGTGGAGACCGGGCAATCCCAACCACACTTCTATTTGATGACATTGAGGTGGAGATATCTAGTCCAGCCACAGGGATATCGATCGAGATACTGGAAGACTTCGAGTCCGAACGGCCCTGGACAGGCTTACCGACGTCGGAGGGGTTCGATGCTGTTGTCAGGTTGGTTCCAGAGCTTCTTGCCTCCGGTCAGGACCTGGTAGGTAGCGTTCGCGGCACTCAGATTGCCAGGCTCCAACTGGGAAGAGGTAGCGATGCAGGCGTGCGAGGAATGGTGCCGTTCTCAGGTCCATTGCCAAGCATAGTTAGCGACTCTTTCTTGGGTGAAACTGGCCTCAAGGTTGGCGATCCGTACATCGCAAATTTCGCCAACATTCAGGTTCCTATGATGATCGCAGGCTCCGCCAGTTATCTCTCAACGCTGAACCCACTTGAGCAGGGCTTCGTGGTCACTGACATCCAGGGAGTACGAAATTACGCCGACCAGAAAGGCGTCTACTCATTGGAGGAGTCTGAGGCGATCGTTCAGATGAACTCTGACAACTACGCATCCGCGTTGCCGCAACTTCGCCGACTGTTCAGGAATGCCAAATTTGTCCAGAGGACAGAGCTGCGATCAGCCGCTGTGGTTGACCCACTGGTGGCGGCGGGATGGAAGGGAGTGGCACTTCTGGCTGCCGTGATCACTGTGATGGCGGCGTTCATTGGATACGGAGGAGCGCAGGCGGCACACGCACGTCGTACGGGTGGAGAATCCGCATTTATTCTTGTGCTTGGGCTATCTCGAGGGCATTTCTTGCGAATGCTGATCGTAGAGCATCTGGCAATCGCCATAAGCGGAGTTGCGCTGGGAGTCTTTGGGGGGACCATTTTGAGTGGGGTTGTGGTTGATGCCGTATCTCACACAGAGGACGGCGGACTGCCACTTCCACCGATTCAGCTGGTTACGTCGTGGACGGCATTCAACATCGTGATTGCGGGATTGGCCGCGACCTTCCTGTTCTCCATAGTGATACGAGCCAAGAGCCAGACCGGTCCCGCGCACGGTGCCATCGCACGAATTGGCATCAGGGGAGTGAACTGAGTTGATCCGGAACTCACTCCAACTCGTCGCCAAACGCACTCTGGCTCACAAGCGGCTTCTCTTTGCGGTGATTTCCGGAGTGTTCCTCGCAGTGACCATCCTGTCTGGCTCTGTGGTCTATACGAATGCGCTCAAGGACCTCGCCGTTCAGGACGCGTTGCGTCCGTTGGATGGGTCTGATGTTGATCTGCTGATCACCGCTGATTTCGGGCCGATCGATGAGACATCTATACAGGTGCTTCAACAAACCGTAGCAAGCCAGATCGATCCTACAGTAGCAGGTTTCGGTGAGTTTCTGGGTTTTGCCGGAAGAAGCGAAACATTTCTGGTAGCCGGGGATGTTGGTCTAGGAGAGGGCAACGCGCCTCCCGACCCGAACAACAATCGCCGCGCATGGCTGGCAACGGCCGGGGCATTCGTGCAGCATGTCGATGTTGTGTCTGGGTCAATGCCTCCTGAACATCAACTCGGTGATGTACCAATTGTTGGCGAACCCGATGTAGTCCTTATTCCTGCCATTGTTTCGGAGCAGGGTCTTGCGCAACTTCAGGCTGAAGTTGGCGACACTTTTCTGATTTACCCAACGTGGCTGTCTGCGCGCGAGTCCATCACGGTCCGCATTGATGGGGTCTACCGACGCAGCGAGCCAGATTCAGAATTCTGGCGACTCTACGATGAAGGTCTGAAGGACCAGTCCAAGATAATCCAGTCCATTGGATTGCTGACTGACGACAACGCGTTCACTGATATTTCCAGCCGATCGCTAACTCGCATGCAAGGGAGCTTCGGATGGCTGTATGGCATGGAGTTCGAATCGCTCACGCCAACGCAGGGTCGGGATCTGGTGAATCGGCTTAGCGCAGCAGATAGATCTCTCTCCGCAAGGCTCGACAACTATTCCCAGAAAACAGAACTCCCGAATCTTATTGGTGAAGTGACCCGCAGCGTTGGGATCAACACGGTGCCAATGACTGTTGTGATGATCCTGGTCGTCATCGTCGTGCTCTACTACGTCTCGGTACTGGGCCTGTTGCTGGTAGAGGCGCAGGCCACGGAAATCGGGTTGTTGACGAGCCGCGGTGCGACTTCGATGCAGGTTCTGGTTGTTTACGTCATAGAGACAGCCGCGCTCAGCGTGGTCGCAGCCATCGCAGCGCCGTTCATAGCGCTGGGCGCTGTTTCGCTGATCGGTGTGCTGCCGTGGTTTACCGACCTCAACGGAGGTGATCCACTCCCGGTCCGACTGACAGCATCTACATTCCAGATGGCAGGGATTGGCGGGATTCTCATCTTGCTTGCGCTCTTTATTCCTGCCTTGAAAGCCGCGAGATCTGGGCTGGTCAACTATCTCAGATCGCTCGCCAGACCACCGGCCATAAACCTCATTCAGCGCTATTATTTGGACCTGGTTTTTCTGGCGGTTGTCGTTTATCTCTTCTCTCAACTCTCCAGCAAGGGATCATTTGTCGCGAACGATCTGCTCGGAGAGACAAAAGTCGACGAGCTGATTCTCGCGGTACCAGCGCTTGTAATGCTGGCGGTTGCAGTGGTCGTTGTAAGACTGTTCCCGCTCTCGATGGGCTTACTGGCACATCTGGCATCGATGCCCGGCGTGAGTAGGGTCACGCCCTCTGCGCTCGTTCTGGGCCTGTGGGAGATGGCCCGGAACCCGGCTCACCACGCGCGATTCTCTTTGCTGTTGATGCTGACGGCTGGACTGGGTGTATTCGCCTCCAGCTTCAACTCCACGCTTGAGCGAAATGTCGAGGAGCGAATCCTCTACGAAACCGGCGCGGACGTCCGAATGACGAACCTACGCCCGCTGTACGAAGGACCATCGACCTCAGTGAAGTCTGAAGCTGATGCTAATAGCGCGGTGGAAGCCTCTTCGATGGTGATGCGCAATCTTGCTTCTGCTCTAGATGTACAGCGCGCCAACACATTTTCGTTCCTGGCAGTAAATACCGACGAAATATCTGACGTGGGGTGGCTGAGAGACGATTTTGATATCAAGCCTGACGGTGATCTGCTTGCCCAGATCGCAGGTAACGGATTCCCCGGGTTGGCGATACCGCCGGATACAGAATCCTTAATTGTGCGTATCAGACCATCGCGGATCCCAAGCGGTATATCTCTGGTAGCTATAAGGGCCCGCGATGCAAATGGCAGGTACTTCACCATTGATGCAGGAATCTTCGCTGGCAATCAGTTGGGTGGCGGAGGGTCCGCCGTCGTACGCTCGTTTGAAGGCAGAATATGCACCACCGCGGCCGGTGAGTGGTGTGACATGACCAGTCCGCTTGTAGGCACGTCAGGTGAATTTGAAGGTGAGTTTGAACCGGTCCAGCCGGTAGAAATTCTTTCAATGGGAATCGCACGATCTTCGCGATTCCGTTTTGGCGGTTCGCTTGATCCCGCTGCAGTCGATTTTGACAGCATAACGGCAGTCAACTCCGCTGGTGGGCGAACTGTACTTGAGGCGTTTGACGATGTATCGAACTGGCACGTCATTCGTACCTCCCCTGCATCCAGCGGCGACGTGCTTTCGACAGTCGAGGCGAACGGGCAGACGGACTCAGGCGTTGCAAGGTTCACGTATACGCGAATCACATCCCAGGAGTTTCGCGGAATAGCGTTTGGCGAGGATCCAGGCCCGGCGCCGGTGCTGATCAACGATGCGTTCCTTGATGTCTACAAGATGGATGTGGGCGATAGAACCACGGTGTCCTTCGGGTTGGTACCCATCGACGTTCGCATCACGGACTCGATAGACCTGTTCCCAACACTTGACCCGGAGGTTCGACCATTCTTGATCGCAGATTTGGATTACGTGTTGTGGCGCACCAACACGTCGCAGATTGCGACCGAAATATTCCCCAACGAGATTTGGATTTCATCTACCGCAACCTCAGATGAAATTGCAGAAACACTCCCTATCCAGTTCTACCTGCCCAATGACCGAGCCGAGCAACTGGATGCCGTCGCCCTTGACCCGCTACTCACCGCCGGATGGCGAGCCCTGCTGGGGGTGTCTTTCTTCACCGTGATGGCAGTGAGCGCAATCGGCTTCCTGGTCCACTCTCAGGTCACGTTCAGTTCAAGGTCGCGCGATTTTGCGCTGCTCAGGACCGTCGGCCTGTCCATGAAGCAACTGCTTGGAATCGTCGTACTTGAGCACGCCGTCGTGATTGGCGTTTCGGTCGCGGTTGGGGCCTTAGCCGGGGCAAGGCTTGGCTCCACGATCATGCCCTATCTGGCGAATTCAGGGGAGGGCGTGGAAGTTACACCGCCAATGATCCTGATCATCGACTGGGGTAACTTCGCCCTCGCCTTCGGAATTCTTGGCGCTGTGCTGGCGGCCGTGATCACCGCTATCTCGCTGGCCGTGTATCGAATGTCGATTCATTCAGCCATGCGAATGGGCGACTAGCCGGTCACTCTCTCCCGACCGACTATTCTTTTCCGACCGATTCAACGGGGTTCACCGTCACTCGGCTCATCATCACGTCACCGGTATTCGTGAACTGATGTCGCACGCCGCCCGGCACAAGAACTGCATCTCCGGTTTTGATCGGATACTCCTTGCCGCCGAACGTCAGAACGCCTGAACCCTCGGTGATGAAGGCCTGATGCTCCCAGGGGTGCGTGTGGTCCGGGCTGGACTTTCCTGGCTCGTGGCGCACATACAGCATCACGTATGTGGAGACTCCGTCACCAGGACCCAGTATTGGGTTTGAAGCACCTTCGAAATTGCGAATGGTCGGTTCAGTCATTGCGTCCTCTGGTTGAAAATAATGTCATGTTCGGCGTCAGCCTAGCAGACGCCAAATATCCCGTCGCCAACCATCTCGGAACTAGCCGCCAGAAGTCAGATTATCCCTGACGATTTCTGCCAGTTCCAGAAGTTTTTGCTCATCAAGTAGCAACGCCCCATCATCGGCCATGGTGGTGGAAAGTTGTGTAACCGTGTTCTCCAGCTGGAAAGCCGCAATTGCTCCCAGTCGATCATCATTAGCGGTTAGGAGATACGAATTAGGGCCAAGGCTATCTGCCACGAGATTGGCGTTGGGTTCGAGGTTTAGAACGATGGTGTTGGCGCTGGCCTTTAGTTTCCTGAATTGCGATTCAGCGCCATCGTTTGAAAGAAACGAGGTTGATCGAAGGGTGACAGTGCTTCCCGGCTCGCCCTCCCCGCCTGATGAGTGAAATTCAAGGACGCAAACAGCAAGTATCCCAAGAATGTCAGCATCTCCGGGGACTCCAAGATTGAACCTGTTTGGATCTTCACGGAGGACTACCTGGGCACCGGCGGCTCTGGCAACGTCACCCAACTCCACGAGCCCGGTACAACCCTGATAGTTGGCATTCCCGACCTCAATTAGATGTTCCTGCTCAGGCGATATGGTCGGCACAGGGATTGAAGTCGCGTCGGAAAGATCGATCTCGTCACTGGAACATGCAACCACTCCCAGCACGGCAGCAACGGCCAACATAAGAACGTAAATTCTGTATCGGGTAAGTATTCGGCGCGATGAGATGTTCAATCGACTCCTCAGGGAACAAACGAGATGGCTTATCTTCAGATGAACCGTCATATGAGATCGGTGCGCAATCGCTCGATAATTATCCACCGATTTGGCGACGGTGCGTTTGATTATCGCCTTACATCTGGTCCGCCGAAAGATGAAAATGGTTGGATGTTGCAACGTTTGCCAACCCTCTTGATCGGAACTGATCGCCTGTGAGCACTATCCAGGCAATCGTACTCGCCATAATTCAGGGCCTGACGGAGTTCCTGCCGGTCAGCAGCTCAGGGCATCTGATTCTTGGATCCTGGCTTTTTGACTGGCCAGATCAGGGGCTATTGTTTGATGGTGCGGTGCACCTCGGGACGCTTGGTGCCGTGCTGATCTACTTCAGAAGTACCTGGATCTCGCTGATCAGAGGCTGCCTTTCGGGCGGAGTGGTGCCTCTGGGCGAGAAGTCAGGCGGCCAAAGCGTTCCCGCAATACGCCTGCTGTGGCTTCTTGTGTTGGCCAGTGTGCCGCTCGCTATATTTGGTTTGTTACTGAAAGACACGCTTGAAGAGCACCTGCGAACGCCCGAGGCAGTGGGTGCGTTTCTGCTTGTAACTTCTGCCATGCTCATCGTGGCGGAGTATGCGGGCAACCGCAGTCGGACGATCACCTCTGTAGGCGTAAAAGACAGCCTTGTCGTGGGATTGGCACAGGCAGCTGCAATCATTCCCGGCATATCCCGCTCTGGCACCACGATAGCCGCAGGGATGGCGTCCAACCTTGATCGCGACTCGGCGGCTAGACTCTCATTCCTATTGGCCGTACCAGCGCTTGGTGGTTCCGGACTGTTCGTGGTCATCGATGCGCTGACCGACCGTGGCCTTGATAGCGCCGATTGGGGCCAAGTTGGACTTGGCGCCGTGATTTCGTTCATCACCGGCTATGCGGCGATTGCGGGATTCCTATGGCTACTACGGACAGCGTCCTTGAAGCCCTTCATCGCCTACACAGCCATCGCTGGCTTGGCAGTGCTTATCGCTCGTGCCGCAGGTGCCTGATCTCCTGAGCTAAACTGCCGCTGCAGCGAAAGTGATCAGGGAGCACGTATGTATCTTGGGACTCAGGGACAACCAGACTCAGAAGATGAACTGAGCGTTCTGGCACAACTTGGTGTGAATCACATCTCTTCTGATCCACCGGGGCACTGGTCAACGTGGGACAGGCAAGCGTTCGAGGCCCAAAAGGAGAAGCTGGCGAAGCACGGGATCGTTTTGGATATGTCCCTTATGCCGCTGGGTTCTCGGTCTGCCTTCGATAACGACGTGCAAAACGTTTTTCTTGGCCCCAGCGCCGAGCGTGAACGTGAGATCGACCAGCTCTGCACGCTTTTAGAAGAGGCTGGTGCGGCCGGGATCCGAGCCCTGCGCTACAACATCACCATCCTGGGCCACATGAGAACTGAATCGACCACTGGGCGAGGTGGTGCGACCCTTTCCTCATTCGATTACTCAAAGCTTGACCACGATCTGGGCGAGTTCGAAGGCGGTGCGGCTGATGCCGACACCATGTGGGAGCGAATTGACTACTTCCTCTCCAAAGTGGTCCCCGTTGCGGAATCCAACAAGGTGCAAATTGCCTGCCACCCCCAGGATCCCGGCATTGGAGATCGGGAGTACCGTGGTGTGGCCCGAGTAATGGGCACGGTGGATGGCCTCAAGAAGTTCATTGGCATGCATGAGAGTCCTTACCACGGCCTGAATTTCTGTCAGGGTACGGTTTCAGAGATGCTGGAAAACCCTGGAGAAGAGATCTACGATGTGATCCGTTACTTCGGTGAACGCAAGAAGATATTCAACGTGCATTTCAGGAACATCAAAGGCGGATTCCTGGACTTTATTGAAGTGTTTCCGGACGAAGGGGATATCGACATGCTGAAGGCCATCAAGGTCTACCAGGAGGTGGACTATCCCTACATGCTCATGCCTGACCATGTTCCAGAACTGGCCGGGGATAACGCCCGCCGAGTTGGATTCGCGTACTGTTATGGCTACATAAACGCAGCGCTGCAATCGATCAATGCTGATTGATCGGTGATTCCGCTGCCGTGTCCCTTGAATCGCGTCGGCACGCACTTGTGCCTGAACCTGTCACAAACACATGTAAAGAAAGAAAGTTGGTAGTTATGCGAGGTGTCGGAGTAATCGAGTTTGGAGGACCTGAGGTTCTTCAGGTTGTTGAGCTTCCTGAGGTTCATGCCGGGGCCGGAGAAGTCCGCATCAGGGTTCACGCCGCGACAGTTAACCCAACGGACACCGGGCTACGAAGCGGAGGGCGGGCCGCGACAATGCAGGATATTTCACCGCCGTATATTCCCGGTATGGATGCCGCTGGAGTCATCGATGAAATCGGCGTAGATACCAAGACCGATCTCGCCATTGGCGATGCGGTGATGGCGATGGTGATTCCGCGGGCGAGTCACGGCGGCTACCGGGAGAGCATTGTGCTGCACTCCGACGCGGTTGTTCGTGCGCCAGCTAACGCATCGCACGCTGAGGCGGCAACGCTTCCCATGAACGGACTAACCGCACGTCAGTCGCTTGATCAACTTTCGCTCCAGCGAGGGCAGACAATCGCAGTAACAGGAGCGGCGGGCTGCTACGGCGGATACGTCGTACAACTAGCGAAGGCAGATGGCCTGACCGTAATCGCCGATGCGTCTACCGACGACGAGAGCCTGGTCAAGGACCTCGGGGCCGATATCGTCGTGCCTCGAGGCGACGACATTTCGGCACAGATCCTGAAGGTGAAGCCAGATGGTGTCGATGGTCTGGCTGACGGCGCCCTCCAGATGGACCTTGCGGTGGGAGCTATCCGAGACGGAGGCGGGTTTGCATCCGTTCGGGGCTGGGACGGAAATGGCGAGCGTGGAATCGTGTTCCACAAAACTATGGTGTTCAATGACGATCGAAGGGCCGACCTGCTCGACAAACTCCGGCAGCAAGCTGACGAAGGAATCGTCACACTACGTGTTGCGGGAACGTACACCCCTGAAGAGGCCGCAGATGCGCACCGGCAACTTGAAGCCGGCGGAACCCGAGGGCGAGGCGTAATCGTCTTCTAGTTAGGCATCCCTGAGTGGAAGGTGGTGGAGCTGATCGGCCTCGTGGACACGGGCATGAGTACAGAAGACGCACAGTATCTATTGTCAGAAACGTATCCGCGTTCGCAAAGGAAAATCGCCAAACTACTCGCCGACCGACGCCGAGAATGGTCGGTACAGCCCACGGCTAAAACCGAGGTTATCGGACAACAAGTTGTGACCGGAGTCCTGTTCTATCTCCTCCGCGGCGTAGTCCTGATTCTTCTACTCTTCGCTATCATCTCTGGAATTGTCTACCTCTCATGAGGAGAGAGCGACGGAAGCCACTCAACAACTTGGCATTTCGTCGAATATCGATAGGTTAGGCGATTGCCTTCCCTACGATCATGATTTCGGCCATCAGCAGAACCTCACACAAAGCCATCGTCGCGATTCCCCCCACCGTCCTCACCAATCTCAGCGCGAGAGCCGCTACCCCGGTTAATACAAAGCCCCCAGAGGCCTATCGGCGCAGCTACAGCCTGAAGTCGCTCTCCTCCCACACATCAAACAACCATTTGGCTGGCGGCCAACACGAGAACCGGCTAGCCTGCCATACGCTGTGATTGAAACGGTGGCGGAGGTAAGTATGGAACTGTCCAAGTACTTAGAAAAAATCAAACCGGTGATGGTTGTGGGCTTTGTGCTAGTCCTGCTTGGGAGTGCGCAATCATACGAGGCATTCGATAGGTGGGATGCAGTCGACGGTGATCGCCCCGTCTATCGTTTCCACTCGAACCGTATGACATTGTTGCCATCCTTTATGCCAGGTGGCGGTGTGTCCGCGGCACAGGGCATCCCCACAGTATTTACCAACAGAACACGCGAAAACGGCATTACTTATCCTGCGACAGAATTCAACTCTCAACCCCGGATTGACTTTTGGATGTTTGAACAGATTCGAGACGAATTTCGTCAAGGTGTCTATATCGGGTTCGGGGGGCTATTGTTGATCGCCTATGGAGTGATTAGCGCATACCGATTACGGAAGATCGCAGGATGAGCAAGCTTGAAACACCGATGACCCGAGCATTCTGGGCTGAAATCGGTGGCACGCTGATCGAAGAATATCTGGTAGTACCTAGTGGCCCGAATCAAGGTCGTCGCCTCCTCGATGCCATCATCCTTCCGGATGGACCCACTGAGATTCGGCACTGGAAAGAGGTGGGTTTGCGCGGACAGAATGTGGTCATCGTCCAAACGAAAGCATCGCGACTTGGTATGTATCTGATGGGTCAGACTTTGTTCTCTATAGAACTAGTCAAACCATTGAAACCTAAGTCGATCAGGTCTGTAGCCCTCTGCAATCGTGATGATGCGATTCTTCGGCCATTCCTGGAATCGTTTGAAGGTTGCGAGGTGAGAGTGATGCCCTCAATTTTCGAACCTAAAGCCTGAAGTCACTCTTCTCCCAAACATCGAACAGCCACTGCGCTGGCGGCAGCTTCCACGTCTTTGTACCTGACGGCGCCACGCCCAGATACATCCGCTCCAACACCTCAATCGGTATGCCGTGATCTACGTGAGCATGCAGCACCAGCAGCCACGCCAACTCTGGCGACACGTCTACGGTCGTTATAGGGCTACCTATCGAGCAACTGAGGATGGTTCCGGATAACGGCATACATGGAACGTACGCTGAGGCGTGAAGCTGTTGGAGAGGAGATGGCGGGTGGCGACTATTTGAGGCGTATTGGCCTCAGTAGTTCGGCCTTCGTCGGTGTCATTTTTCGAAGAAAATTACCCATACCCCCAAAATGATCATAGCCCCGCCAAACAAGAGAACAGCAATCTCTCCCTTGCTTTTTGTAGCGCCTTCTTCAGTAACCGGGGGTGTGTACTCTCTTATGGCCATCGCTAGGCCCCACCACATAAACAGCAGACCTATGGCGCCCTTAACAGCGCGGGAGAATTCTTCTTTGAGGCCAAACCACACAGACGAATTCAGCCACTCCCAGCTTTCAAGAAATAAGCGATCCCTTGCAAACGTTTCAATCGCGTCGGTCTCAAAAAAATAATCGATGATTTTTTGAGGCTCATCCGATGCCCAGAGAAGGGCAAAACCCCCGAAAGCAAGGATCAACCCCAATGCATATTTCATCAACAATCCTCCGCTCGACCGCTCAGCGACCATGGGATAAGTGTGTAGGAGCGTACCGGGCAATTGTAATTCACACTAGAAACCCGATAAATATGCTTCAGGATTTCAGCGCGAGAACCGCTACCCCGGTTAATACATAGCCCCCCGCAGGCCTATCGGCGGTCAGCTCATCTTCACGACATAATTCACTTTAGGCTGCGCACCAATTGACCGACAATGTGCAGTCCACAGTGATTAAGGAGATTCATGCCAGCCAAACGTAAAGGCTTTCCGAAGCGCCTTTTAGGGAGGGAATGCGAGGTTTGTACCTCGACACTAGCGCTTGAACACGATCATTGGGACAACAATAATCAGAATAATACCGTCTCAAACCACAGGACTCTCTGTCGGGCCTGCAATCAAGTGAAGGCTCATTTCCACAAGACGGCGTCTGGAAAAGACAAAACGGAGAACCAGACGTTTCTCGACAGGGCGTCCGAGGAGCGAGAGAAGCAGGGGACACTGGGTTTCCGGGAATCTCGAAACGTCTATAACCTAAAGCGCCAAGAGGAACTTGATAGAGCCGCCGGGAGACAGGTAACCCGGAGGCAGCACGATGAGCTTGGAAGTCAGATAGAACACGCCTTCCGGAGCTGGTTCAACATCGAGTGACCACGGCCAATCCGCCCCAACTGCTGTCAAAACTGCTGTCAAATAAAAAAACGGCCAGCCCCAGACAATGGGTAACTGACCGTTTTTCAGTTCAAAAGTGGTGGTGGAGCTGATCGGACTCGAACCGACGACCCCCTGCTTGCAAAGCAGGTGCTCTCCCAGCTGAGCTACAGCCCCACGATAGTTTGCGATTTGGGGCCGGTGATTCTTGGCTCAATCGCACTCTGGAGAGCGGAGAGTCTGGCTTCAGAACTCTCAATCATTTGAGGTTATCACTGGCGAGACCCGTCTGGCGCTAATATTCCGAACGTTGATCCGAGATCCTTGGCAGCATGTCATCCATCTGCGAGCTGAAGCTTTCTACCGCATGATGTGGACATATGTATGATTTGATACGTTTGGCAATTCCTGTTGATTGGAGATCGTCACAGTGGATCACTTGTGTGGTGGAAGGCCAATCCCTCGGACTCAATGCGGCATTCTTCAGTGGATGGATTCGACCATCAGATTGTGGGCATTATTGTTTCGGAGCAGAGTGATCGATAGCAAAATACGTGGTATACCTGAGTGAATACGAATCGTAATCACCCCACAGTCATCTACGTGGCTATTCTACTTAAGACGAAAAAGTCGCCTAATTCACGGATGGCAGGAGCAACTAATGACAGATAGTGACCCAAGCGCAGGGATCAGCCAGGCTGTATACGGCCTTTTGGCCGTGGGATCTGTTTCCGAAGATGGTGCGAAAGATGTGATGACAGCAAACTGGGGAACCCAGGTTTCGTTTGATCCACGCGTTTACGCTGTCGCTGTGCAGTCCGACTCGCACACTGCCGCCAACATCAAGGCAAGTGGCGTGTTTTCTATCAACTTCATGCCGGGAGCTACGCACGATCTTGCGCTCAAGTTCGCAGCGCACTCAACTTCTGGTGAAGGCAGGCTCGAAGGCGTAGGTTCGTCAGTACAGAGTACTGGGGCTCCCATTCTGGACGCTGCGATAGGTTGGGTTGAATGCAAAGTTATGGACTCCAATCAACCGGGCGATCACGTTGTGTTTTTTGGCGAAGTCATTGGAGGAAACGTTGGACCAGCGACTGGTGAACCGACCACTCTTTCAGCGGTTGATCTGAGTTACGCCGGCTAACTTTCCAGAGTTAGTAACAACAAAAAACGCCCGCCAATTGGCGGGCGTTTTTGTTTTCGATTTTGTCTAGTCGGCAGAGATTACTCCGAGTCCTTCGAGAATTCGGGGCGGTTTCATTGGCGCACTCCGGAGCCGCACTCCAAGCGCGTCGTTGATGGCATTTGAAATCGCACCGATGGGCGGGGCGATGGTTACTTCACCAACACCCTTCACTCCAAATGGGTGGAGCGGATTCTCAACTTCAACCAGGATTGTTTCGATATCCGGAAGATCGAGTGATGTAGGCATTCTGTAGTCCAGGAAGCTGCTATTCACCATGCTGCCTTCGGCATCCATGAAGTACTCTTCGTTCAACGCCCAGCCAATTCCCTGTGCTGCCCCGCCCTGCAATTGGCCTTCAACGTAGGCCGGGTGAATCGCCTTGCCCACGTCCTGAACAACTGTGTAACGGATGATGTCTGACTTTCCGGTTTCAGTGTCAATTTCAATGTCAGCGACATGCACCCCAAAAGTACCCTCGGCCAGTGTGAGGTCCACTGTGGCGGTGATGCTCACCGGGCCTCCGGTACCTTCGAGCCGACCGGCCAGGTCCTCAAACGAGATGTTCAGTTCAGGATCGAATTTGGAACTGAATCCGTTCTGATCGTGAATGATGCTGTCAGGATCCACTTCCCACAGCATTGCTGCACGCAACCCCATCTCCGCGACCACAGCGGTTGCTGCGTCGTACGCGGCGTGCCCGGTGGCGTAGGTTGTCCGGCTGCCTCCGGTGGCGTCCGTATAGCCGACCAGGTCTGTATCGACGATTGTTGGCTTCATCTTTTCTGCGGGAATCCCAAGCACTTCTGCAGCCTGCATAGCGATTGACGCACGAGTTCCGCCGATGTCTGTTGAGCCTTCAATCAGAGCTACGGTTGCATCTCTGTTGACGCTCAGCGTCACTGCCGATTTTCGTCCGGCGTTGCGCCAGAATCCGATTCCAATGCCACGCCCTCGCTTGATGTTTGGGTTTGACGATTGTTCAATCGGCGTCTGGTTATGGATAGAGTCCCGTGCGGCTTCAAGTACCTCAGTGGTTCCGATCTTGCCGAATATTGGACCAACGGCTCGTCGGTCGCCCTGTTTCGAAGCATTCAGGAGCCGGAACTCAAATGGATCCATGCCTATCTCTTTGCATATCTCATCGACTACAGACTCAACTGCGTACGCGACGTGTGTTGAACCGGGTGCTCGGTAGGCAGCGGTCTTGGGCTTCGTCACGACAATGTCGAAGCCATCTATTCGAACATTTGGAATGTTGTAAGCGGAGAAGCAGCATTCGGCTCCAGCAGCAACCGGAGAGCCAGGGTATGCGCCAGCCTCGTACCTCAAGTCGCCGGCAGCGGCGATGATCTTCCCGTTGGCATCAACGCCAATCTTCATTCCAATCACGGCACCGGCACCGGGTCCGCTGGCCTCGAATACGTCTTTACGGCTCATGCTCAGTCGCACCGGCCGGCCGATCTTGCGCGACAGCACCGCAGCAGACGGCTCAAGGTAAACCGGAATCTTGCCACCAAATCCTCCGCCAATCTCCATGGGAACCACTTTGATCTGCGATGGCGGGATGTTTAACACACCGGAAATCTGCTCACGTGCATTGAACGAGCCCTGGGTGCTTGTCCAAATGGTGATCTTGCCGTCTGGTGCCCAGAATGCTGTAGATGTTTGCATCTCAAGATAGCCCTGATGGGCACTCGCTATGTCGAACTCTCGTTCAATCACTATGGCAGCGTCTGAAAACCCTTGATCTGGATCACCAAGCTCATGCCTGAAGTGGTCCGCGATATTGGTGGCAGATACCGGCTCGCCCAAATGGTTTCCCACCAGGTCATCATGGAGGATAGGAGCGCCATCACCAATTGCTTGTCGCACACTGAGTACTGGTTCCAGAACTTCGTAGACCACGTTGATGGCCGCGGCCGCTTCCAGCGCTGTGTTCATGTCCGTTGCGGCAACGGCGGCTACTGGGTGGCCTTTGAAGACGACCTTGTCTCCTGCCATAACGCGGTTAGAGGCAAACTTCAGACCTACGTTGCCCTCTTCGAGAAGATCAACAGTTCCTGATTTCGCAATGGGCATGTCCTTGCCGGTGATGACCCCAAGGACTCCGGGCATTGCTTCCGCAGCACTCACATCAATAGATTTGATGTTTGCGTGGGCATATGGACTCCTCAGAACCGCGCCAAGAGCAAGGTCGCCCATTCGGATATCCGCGCCGTAAAGCGCACGTCCAGTGACTTTCTCAAGCCCATCATGACGAATTGGGCGGGTTCCGATTACTCGATACTTGGACTCACTCGTGGCGACCATTGGTGTCCTTTGCGCTGATATCAGCCTGCTTTGCTTGCCTAGAATCGCAAGCAAAGTCGTCTACGATGACGACCGATGGGAAGTCTAACTGATGCGCTTGTCGAGGCGTAACCGGGAGGCCGGATTACTCAGGTACTAACTACCTTAAGTAGTTCATTCAATGTGAACGGTTTTGGCAGCACAGATGTAACGCCCAGATCCGACAGCTTCTGGTTCGTCTCACGGTCCGTGAGGGCGCTCATCGCCACAACGGTGCGTGGCCGGGTCACGTTTCCAAATGGACCGAGATGCCTGAGAAGCTCAAAGCCATCCATTCCGGGCAATGCGATGTCCAACAGCAGAACATCCGGCACTCTGGTTTGAATGTGAGCCAAGCCAGATTCTGCATCTGCCGCCGTAGACACGCGGTACCTGTCCATTATTTCCAGACCCCCTTTGAGGATATCTCTGAGGGATTCTTCATCATCAATGATGAGTACCTCACAAAGTGACTCCGTCACGTTCGAGTTTGCATCCGTGGTCATCGCGCCGTTGTCTCACACGCGACTCGGAGTTCCTGGAGGGTAAACGGCTTTGCCAGCACGTAGTCTGCGCCAAGTCTGATGATCTTTTTCACCGTGTCGCTGTCAGTCAGTCCAGACATCGCAACAATCTTTTGTGGGCGATGATGCGCCTGCTAGCCATTTACTTCTTCCAGGACCGAAAATCCATTTCGGCCAGGCATGAGCATGTCCACCAGCAAGATATCTGGTTGTTCAGAGTCGTTTAATCTCAAGCCATCGTCACCGCTGGCCGCTAACACCACTGAACAACCAATGATAACGGTGAGGCACTCCTCCACCACTTCTCGCATCTGCTGCTCATCATCAACAACCAGAATTTTCATGTCTCGGGCAATACTCCTCGAAATACTCATTCAGTCCAACTAACCTGAGATCGGAAGTGGAATAGTCTGTCCGATGAATCCACCCCTGAGGTGCGTCTCTAGTCCCTGCTCGGTTGCCCGGGCTGGTGAGGTTGGGGCTGAGCCATCTGCCTCAAAAGTGAACGTAAAGGTGCTTCCCTCACCTGGGATACTTTCCGCCCAGACTTTCCCACCGTGCAGTTCAACCAGTGACCAAACGATGTATAGCCCAAGTCGAGAGCCTTCTGAGAACGCTCTCGACTGCGCTGATGCACGTTCATAGGGGTTGAAGAGTCCGCCAATCTCATGTTCTGAGATGCCAACTCCGGCATCCGAAACGGATACAGCAATTGCACCTTCGTCGGTTCTTATGGCTGAAATTGCTACGTCCCCACCATCGGGCGAGTACTTGATCGCGTTGTCCAACAGGCTCTGAAGCACTTCGACGATTTTTGCCCTGTCGCAGATGGCGTAGCGGGCCTCATCATCGATGTTTAGTTTCAACGTATGCACTTCGGAGCGGGCAGTTGTTTCATCTGAGAGCGATGATGTGATGGCTGCGAGATCGACGGCTGTTGGATCCAGTGAGATCCGGCCAGATTCCAGTGCCGACAGGTTGAGCAGCGTGTTGATCGTGGTTCGCATTCTGAGAGCCTGCGAGTGAATCAAACCAACCCACTTCTCACGCTTAGTGGAGTCAACATCCGGGATCAACAAGAGCTCTGATGAGGCCAAGGCCGATGCGAGTGGAGTCCGCAACTGGTGCGAGGCATGCGCTACGAACTCAGATTTCAATCGCTGGAGCTTTCGTTCTTCAGTAACGTCTCGAGCAACGATAGTCCGCCTGTCAGTGATCCATCCCATCCGTAGATGGGGAAGCTGACAAGATCAAGTTCCTGAAGCGACCATCCATGTGGCGCCAGGGTTGCCCTGCCGCCGCCAGCTTCGTCGTACAGAAGCTCGGTGAGAGCTTCCTTATTCTGGCTATCCAGTTGACTTCCACCAATGCCATCTAGCATCAGAGAGTTCAGGTCCTGTCCCACCCTCACATTGAACTGCATGCCGAAAAGCGTCTTGAAGCGTTCGTTGATGTAAGCGATGTTGCCGGAAACGTCAGATACAACCACTCCATCTCTGGCGCCTTCGACAACGGCTTCCAGGATCTGGCGTTCGGCTGAAAGTGACTCCCATGCGCCCCGCTCTCTGCGGCGCAAGATCTCGATAAGTACGAGTGTTCCAATCACGGTCGCTCCCAATCCGGCAGAGAAGCCGTAGACACGTGTCCACAGAGGATCAAATAGTTCCGACTGCGCGTAAGCCACGGTGGTGATCCAGGGAGTGTTCTCCGGGTATTCGAAATAAACGATTCGTTCAACTTTGTCGAGTTCCGGGCCAAACCAGGCTTCGGTCGGCTGCGTCATCGCCTGCGCCCAAACGGCGCTTCCGGAAACGTTTTTGCCGATTGCGCCACCGGGATGCGGTGCTACATAGCCCATGCCTGCTAGAACGACGCCGTTGCTGTCGAAGATTCCAGACTTGGCGGTCTCCGGGAAGCCACCGCTCATGTCTAAGTGTGATGATATTTCGCTCAAATCAGACTTGAGAACCAGATAGGCAGTTGCCCCGCCCAGTTCGTCTCGGACCGGAAAAGCGAACATGGCGTTGGGGGATGCATGTTCCGGGGTGAAAACGTTAGAAACGGTGAATGAGTTGGTACCGGCCACATCTTCAAAGAAGTTGACGGCTGGAATTCGGCTACCGACGCCACTGCGATCGGATGCTGCGAGCAGCATGCCATCGCGGTCAACCACAATTGCTCTGCTGTACGAATCACTCTGAGAGACGAAGTTGGAGAGGTATGCGCTGGCGTTGTCATCCAGAACTACGCCTGACCGACTAGCCTGCACGGCTGGGAACATTGTTACGAAGTGGGAAGCGATTTGCTGGCTAACGCCTTCTGTCTTCCCTACGAAAGACTCTAACTGCTCATTGACCTGTGCTGACTGAAGCGCAAGTTGGGTCAGAGTTGCTTCCCGCCGGGACTCGTAGTCCTGCCATATCAGTACTACCGCAACGATAACCAATGGAATCAGTACACCGATAGCTGTAATCCGCCACTTTGCCGCTTGCCCGATCTTGTTCACTTGAGTCCCCCAACTTGCGTAACCCCGGCGTCTGCTCAACGTGCATGGCAGGTCACCACTTACCGATTTGCCCCCGCATGAATCAGTTGGTGGGTGATTGCCTACCGTCTACGCTGTCGTACTTTTAGGCACTTCCGGAATGATTTCAATATGGTTTAGGGCGTTCTCACCCACTTGTAACTTCATCATTACTTTCCGTTTACTTTGGACCCGCAAATCCACCGTTGATGGGTCTGTACTGGCTCGCAAATCTCCTGACGCGGGCACTGTTAGTGCCTCTGGTAATGCCTCTGGGAAACTCCTGGTGCTAAGATTTCGGCAACAACGCTCCCTTGTATAAACACCGTTCTTGGCACAAAGACTATTCAGGTAGGAGGGAAGACGAGTTGGGCAAAACATATTGGATGATTGTCACAAATCGTGAGAATTTTGATCTCTCGAAAGATCTAGAGTTCAAAGTTCAAGGCTTTGAGTCCACTCAGAAGCGTAAATCAGCTCGACTGGCGGTAGAAGATCGCCTTCTTTACTATCTTTCGGATGAGCGAGCCTTTGCTGCGACGGCTACCGTCAAATCAGAGCCGTTTGAGGCCGATGACCGCATCTGGTCTCACCACAACGAAGACGAAACCTACCCACACCGCGTTGAGACCGAGCCTGATGTTGTCCTGGACGAGGCAAATTGGATTGACGCCCTGCAGGTAGGTCCCCGACTGGAGTACGTAAGGAAATGGGCACCAGAGGATTGGCCACTGGCATTCATGGGGCCGCTCCACATCATTCCTCAGAAGGACTTCACGTTCTTTGAAGAGGAATTCCAGCGTGCAGCCAAGAAAAAGAGCCAGAATAATTCCCGGCGGCATAAGCACTCTCGAAAGAAACGAGGGAGTCATGCAACCGGCGACGTAGCTGAATCGGATGGCTCAGGAGACTCAGGCAAGTAGCCCTAGGCCACTGAGACGAAGCCGTCCTCAGCAACGCTCGACTTGATGCGGTCTTTCTCACCAACGCCGAAGTTATCCGCGTACAGGCCTGAAAGTCGATCAAGGTGATCTGACGGCAGTTCTGCCATATCAACAGCTCCACAGAACTCTTCTAGCTGACTGTTCTCCGTAGCCGTCACCAGCACTGAGGCGATGATTTGCGGAGCAAGAACGAACTTGATCGAAGTTTGCGCCATGGTGGCATCTTTATTATCGAAGAAGAAGTCCAACTGTTCCACTTTGGTCATCGATTTGTCCAGCCACTGCTGCTTGCGGAATGACCGGTGGTCGTTTGCATCAAACTTCGTCGTACGGGTGTACTTGCCGTCAAGCAGCCCCGAGGCATGAGGCACACGACTTAGCAGCCCCACGCCTATTGCTTCAGCTTGATTGATGAATGCCGCTGCAGGATCCTGCTCAAGAATGTTGTAGATGATCTGCGATGGAGCACGGCGTTCCTTGATTGCGTAGATGCCCTCTTCCGTCCATCCAAGATCTGGGCCGATCGCAGCGCCCGCCCATCGCACTTTGCCTTCGTCTTTGAGCTCCTCAAGAGCGGCCCACGTGTCGTCCCTCTCCAGCGCAGTCAGCCTTGGGTTATGGAGCTGGTAAAAATCTATTCGGTCAGTGCCAAGTCTGCGTAATGAAGACTCGCAGGCTTTCTTCACAAACTCAGGGTCCCACACCTGAGGCCGTTCTTTGTGTGTGCCCGGCGCCCGGGGAGCTTCCAGGTCGTAGCCAAACTTGCTACCAATGATGATGTCATTCCGGTTTCCCTTGAATGCCTTGGCCATGATCTCTTCGCCGTAACCGGCACCGTAGGAGTCACCGGTATCGAAGAAGTTCACGCCAAGTTCAAGGGCATGGTGCATCAGCGCTATGCCATCTTCTTCAGGGATATCGCCCCACCACCCCGTGCTAACTGACCACACGCCAAATCCAATCTCAGATACGTTCAGGTCGGTTCCAGCGAGTACTCGATATTTCATTGAACTTTGTGGTCTCCGGTTGTTCGGGGTATTAAGGGAAATTCAGGCTGAGGCGGTCAGGCCTAATGCCGTCTTTAGTTCATCAACTTTGCGTTCGAATCTGCGGTCGTTCAGTACGGGAGTGGATACGCCCACAGGGTAGTCCTCCACAAACGGCACCCATGATTTGCAGCCATCGTATGACTCCATCACCGGAAGAGCTTGTGGTTGCTCGAGGGAATGGACGCGCAAGATCATCAGGGTGAGTGGGTGGCGAGGTTTCCAGTGGAGGCGCTTCTCTGCGTACTCCTGCGTCCAGATGTGATGACTGTCCAGCGATTCGACAATTTCCTCATCGCTCGTTTCAATCACTTCGGTGACTTCAGCATATGAGCTGAGGTGCACCAGATCCGGGTCTTCGTCTACCAGCGTGGAATCGAAAAGATCGTGAAATTCGGGCTTGACCAAGTCAGATTTCTGATGGTCGTAGGTCGGGTATAGAAAGAATCCCTCGTGCTCAACCTTGAAGTGCTTGCCATCTTCCCGGATTCCGCCTTTGCGTAGCAGCACGACCTGCTCACCCTTCTCAAGGGCGGCAACTGTGACTGCCCACTCTTTGAAACCCACGGTGGACACGGCTGGTAGCAAATTCTCTCTCCTTAGGCAGGCATCGCTGGTGCAACGCTTCTTACCGAACTTCCGCAGTTGTCGGCTAGCTATGAATTATATGTATCAGAAGTCAGTTCGGCATCAATCTTCTAAATATGTACGCATGGGCATCCCACGCTGCCCAAGAACGCCGAACGCGTTTTGGGTCGTCTGCTCGACGATTTCTTCAACCGCGATACCTTTGAGTTCGGCTAGTTTCTCAGCCACCATCGCCACATCTTTGGGTTCAGTCCACTTATCCCGACTCTTCTTGAATGGCTGGGGATATGTGTCCGTCTCCAGGACAATGCTGGTGAGAGGAACGCGTTTCGCCACTTCCTGAAGCTCAGGCAGCCGGAGCAATGGTTTGGCCAATGAAATGGCACAACCAAGATCCATCACGGCAGCAGCGTCTTCCCACGTCCCTTGAAAGTAGTGAGCTGCGCCGCCTAAGTCTTGTACGCGTTCGTCCCGCAGCACTCTCATGCAATCAGGAGTCGCATCTCTCATATGCCAGATGACTGCAAGATTGTTTCTTCGTGCGATGTCTATCTGAATACGCAGTGCCTCTTCCTGAACTACGTGATCCGGGGACTCGGGCTGGAAATCCAGACCGATCTCAGACATGGCAACTACCACTGGATCGGCAGCAAGCTTCGACAGTTCAGCCTCTTGAGCGGAAGAGACTGGCCCCTTCAGATCTTGAGGATGAGTGCCAACAGCTGCGAATAGAGAGTCGTAGTCCATAGCGAGGCCCACGGCTTTTCGGGAACTCTCCACTGTCACTCCCGCCACCACAATTGCGCCTATCCCGGCGCTGGCGGACCGCTCCAGCATGCCCGGGAGCTCCTGGGGATCGTGCTGATCTATGTGCGTGTGAATGTCTATCGATAGTTTCAAGGAGATTTCGTCCTGGACAAGTTATTGGAAAGGTCAGATTTTGCGTGACGTTGCTGACGCTTTTGAGCTTGCTATCGCATAGGCTATCGAAGATGAATAGATTCATGAACAGCCAGACAATACGCAATGCGACCATCGCCGTGTTCGCGACATCTCTGCTGTTAGGCGCCGGTTGCTCATCGAATTCAGAGACGTCAAAGCGGGAAACACCGGAACCGACTCCAGCGCTCGGCATTATTCCCGTATCCATTCCAACGCCCACCATTCCTGCCGCATCCCCTGCAACAGCTACATCAGTTCCCTCCCCTACTGCCACTCCTGAACCAACAATCAGCGCCGGATTGTTTCGGACAGCGGTTGAAAATCCACCCGTTCACTTCGATGTCCATCAGGAAACCAGCCCCGCCCTGTTCGTCTGGGGTCCGGGACTGGTCTACGACAAGCTGTTGATCTTTGACGAGTCTGCCGACAACGGTCACGCATACGGCGGTGTCCGGTGCTCTCTCTGCGACTCGTGGGCGATGGTCGATCAGTCCACCGTTGAGTTCAATTTGAACCCGGACGCCAAGTGGCAAGATATAGCGCCAGTGAACGGTCGCCCTGTAACCGCCGCGGACGTGGTGTTCAGCCTGAATCGGCAACGAACTCCGGGCTGGCCGAATGCCGACCTCCTGAAGAACATCGAGACTCTGGAAGCGATCGGTGCGCGGACCGTACGAATCACACTCAGCCGCCCTGATCCCGAGTTGTTCGAGACACTTGCAGATGGCCATAGCGTCATTGTTGCGCCTGAAGTCGTCGCCCAGTCAGGAGACCTGCTCCGAGGACCAAATATTGGTTCAGGCCCATGGATCTGGGATGAGACCGATGAATCAAGCACCATCCTGAAAGCAAATACCGATTTCCACGACGCGTTGCGACCCCAAATTTCTGTCGTTGAGATCGCCTACCTCTCTCCGGGGACGCAGTTCACATCTCTGCTCACCGGCATCATCGACGCTGCTCAACTTCCAGCGGCGGAACTCCAAACGGCTCTTGAACGCAACGATGCTCTCAATTTGATTGAGGTAAATCGAGGTGGCATTGGATTGGAGATGGGTCTGAATACGGAGCGTCCGTTTTTCAGCGATGCCCGACTGAGGCGTTCTTTCTTGAGCCAACTCACGCTCGGCAATACCACACAGGAAATCTGGGGGGATAGGAGTGTCCCGTCAATCGGTCTGCCTATCATTGCGGATTCATGGCTTGTGGAAACACCAGAATTGCTATCGCTGCTTGAGGGAGAGGCTTCAAAATCCGAATTTCCCACCGGGCCACAGATAACGGTACGAGTTGGGCTATTCAACGATCAGTATGTTCAATTCGCTCAGAAGGTCGGAGCAACGCTCACTGATATGGGCGCAACAGTCTTTGTCGAGGAGATCACGACTCGCCAGTTCGCCGATGAAGTATGGCTGGGCGGCGAATTTGATCTGTTTCTCGGTGCCAGCCCGCCTGTCACGAGCCTCAACGACTATCTGCTGGCCGTATATCACTCGCGTGGAGCTTGGAACACAACTGGAATTAGCGATCCAGCGCTTGATGCATTGATCGAGCAGCAAGCTGTCGAGTTGGATGCGGTGGTGAGACGCGAACTTGTACTGGAGATTCAGCGACGCATCGCGGTTGATGCGTATCGATTTAGTCCTGCCTCAACTATTGCGCAGTGGGTCACGTGGCCAGTTATCGGTGGCTTCTATCCGGCGACGCCACGTATGGACAACACGTTCTTGTCCCGAGTGACACTGAACTAGATATCGCTAGCCTGAGAGAGCGTCATCCAAAGCGCTCCACGCCAACAGAGCGCACTTTATGCGCACTGGATAGCGTTTCACACCTTTGAGCACATCAAGATCGCTCTCCATCGATTCATCGCTGCCGCCCGTGATCGACTTGAACTGCTCGGCAAGCTGAGCGATCTGCGCTCGTGTCTTGCCTTTGACCTCAACGCCCATCAGCGACGCACTGGCCTGGCTGATGGAACAACCAACGCCGGTGACCGAGAGTTCCCCCACCTGACCGTCACTAAGTTGGATCTTGACGTGGACTTCGTCGTCACAGAAGGGGTTAATGGCCTCACCTTCGTGCGTCGCGCCTTGAATTTCTTCGCTGTTGCGAGGATTTCGGTGATGATCGAGAACTATCTCTCGATACAGCTCATCTAGATCTGCGGGGTCGGTCATGAATGACTCAGCAGGGGTTATTCAGTAGTCACAGGCGCGGCTTCATTGTCCAGCGCTGACTTGAAGGTGTGCCACGAAAGAATGGCGCACTTGATTCGGGTGGGATACGCCCGCACCCCGGCTAGCGCGCCGGCGTCGCCAATATCGAGATCTTCTGAGTTGTCGCCAACTCCATCGGTCAGGAGCGTTCTGAATGCCTCGAAGCTGGCAGTAGCATCATCAACCGACTTACCGGAGACGGTTTCAGTCATGAGCGAAGCAGACGCCATAGAGATCGCACAGCCTTCGCCCTTGAAGCCAACGTCAGCTATCGAGCCGTCTTCGATTTTGACTGCTACCGATACTTTGTCACCACAAAACGGGTTGAAACCATCAGCCGTATGGGTGTGATCCTTCGGCAGACCCTCATTCCGAGGGTTGCGCCGGTGATCCATGATGATTTCCTGGTAGAGATCAGAGAGGTCGTTCACTATCCAAACACCTCAAACACTTGCTGAACGCCATCATATAGGCGGTCGATTTCATCAGTGGTGTTATACATGCCAAATGAGGCGCGAACTGTGGCCGGCACGCCAAAGTGAGCCATTACTGGCTGCGCACAGTGGTGTCCTGCCCTGATGGCGATTCCTTGCGAGTCGAGGACCGTTCCCACATCGTGCGGATGCACACCGTCCACCACAAAGCTGATGACGCCTGAGCGATGCTCCGATGTCCCGATCATCTTCACGCCATTGATCGAGCCAATACGTTCAGCGCCGTACTGAAGCAGGCTTTGCTCATGCGCCGCGATGTTCTCAATTCCAACCTCGTTCACGAAGTCGATTGCAGCGCCCAATCCAGCGGTCCCGGCGATGTGCGGCGTCCCGGCCTCAAACTTAGCCGGCAACTCCGCGTAGATAGTTTTCTCAAATGTGACCGATGCGATCATCTCTCCGCCAGCCTGATATGGGGGCATCTGACTCAGGATGTCGTACTTACCGTAGAGAATCCCGATTCCGGTTGGGCCGTAGAGCTTGTGGCCTGAGAAGGCCAGGAAATCACAATCAATATCCCGTACATCAATTGCCATGTGAGGGGCCGACTGAGCTCCGTCAAGCAATGTCACTGCACCAACTGCGTGCGCTTTCTGGAACATCTCCTTGACCGGGTTGATTGTTCCCAGCGCGTTGGAGAGATGAACAATTGCGACGATCTTGGTTCGATCAGATAGGAGTCGGTCGTACTCCTCCATGATGAGATCACCGTTCTCATCCATGGGTACGACTTTGAGGTTGGCACCCTTCTCTTCGCAAAGTATCTGCCACGGAACAATGTTGGAGTGGTGCTCCATTGCGCTGACGATCACATCATCGCCTTCGCCAACGTTCTGTCGACCATAAGTAGACGCGACCAGGTTGATGGCTTCTGTGGTTCCACGAACGTAGATGATCTCCCGGCTGTCTGCCGCGTTAATCATCGCCCGGGTCTTCTCACGACTCACTTCGTAGATGTCCGTGGCTTGTTGGCTCAGCGTGTGTACGCCGCGATGGACGTTGGAGTTGCTGCGAGCGTAGTAGTCATCAATCGCATCGATAACTACCTGTGGCTTCTGGCTGGTTGCGGCGCTGTCCAGATAGACCAGCGGGTGACCATTGACCTCTACATCCAGAATTGGAAATTGCTTGCGAATAGCGTTTATGTCAAATCCATGTGGGCCAGACATCGCTGTGATGGATACTCCTTATACGGGTCGGTTATATCAGACCCGGGAAACGTTTGGAACGGAAGCTGGCGTCTAGAAGTGGAAGACTGGAAGTAGTTTAGCGACTGACTTCTTCAGATGCGCCTGCAGGCTCTCAGTTTCCACAAAGTTAATGACCTCATCTGCATAGGCCGTAATGAGGATCCTGCTGGCAGTCTCAGCGTCAATACCCCTGCTCAGCATGTAGAAGATTGCGTCTTTGTCCACTTCACCGGCGGCCGCGCCGTGGAAGCACTGAACGTCGTCAGCGTAGATGAGCAGACTTGGCTTCGTGTCCACTTCGGCGCCATCAGAGAGCAGCAAGTTCATGTCTCGCTGGACCGCGTATGTCTTCTGCGCGTCCTGTTCAACCAGCACTTGACCGCTGAAAACGGCCTTCGAATTCCCTGTAAGGATGCCTTTGTACAGCTGCTTGCTGGTGGCGTGCGGTTTGGCGTGCGTCAGGCTGATGTGATTATCAATGTGGTCAGATTCCGAGGTCATGTAGAGACCGTTCAATGTGCACTCTGATCCGGGGCCATCGAGCAACACATGCAGGTCATCTCGGCCAATCCGAGCGCCGAATGCGAACGACTGCGACGTGTAACTGCTGTCTTTTCCCTGTCGCACACGAGTGGTGCCGATGTGGAACGACTCATGTCCCTTTTCGAGGATTCGATAGTGGCTGAGGGACGCGCCCTCTTCCACGATTACCTCTGTAACAGCGTTTGAAAAGCTGACGCCGCTCTCAAGTCCAATGTGCGACTCAATCAGCACTGACTTGCTGAATTTCTCTGCGATTACGAGAACTCGTGGACTGGTCAGCGTTGGCTGAGGCTGCTCTGTGGTGACGAACAGTAGCTGCAATGGCGACTTTGTATCGACTTCGCCTGTCACTCGAACAACTGCACAGTCCGCGAAGAGGGCCGTGTTGAGTGCGCCGAAACCGTCGTCCTCATCAATCTGCGCAACAGAGCCAAGCCGATCTGATAGCGATGCATCCGTTGTGGCGAGCCGCTCAACGGTAATCTCTGACTGGCTACCATCGATCGTCGATAGTTCATCGGAGTACACGCCGTTTACGAACGCCAGCGTCTGCCACGAATCGCCAGATGGCAGTTGTGGTTTGATCTCTTCGATATTTGCTGAAGCGGGCGACTCTGATATCTCGTACTCACCGCGAGCGATGGGTGCGATGTTGGTGTACTTCCAACGCTCGTTACCTTTGCGCGCGACGGGAAACCCTACGGCCTCGAAACGCTTGTATGCCTGCGCTCGGAGCGCAGTGAACTGATCGTTCGCTGCCTGTCGTTGCTCGTGTGCCGCCTGATAGCGGTCCGTACTGGTCAGTGTGCTCGTCATATTAGGAGGCTGTCGCCTTGATGAACCGGTCGTACCCGGACTCTTCCACCGTGAGCGCAAGGTCTGCGCCACCCGACTCAACAATTTGACCGTCCACCAAAATGTGAACAAAGTCCGGGGTCAGGTAGTTCAGGAGACGCTGGTAGTGGGTTACAACGATGAATGATCGTTCCGGAGTGCGCAGTTCGTTCACGCTGATTGCAACGGTTCGAAGTGCGTCGACGTCCAGACCGGAGTCTGTCTCATCAAGGATGGCGAGTTTTGGTTCAAGCATTGCAAGCTGAAGCATCTCTGCGCGCTTCTTCTCGCCACCAGAGAAGCCTTCGTTCACAGAACGAGATATGAGTTCCGGGGCGATCTTGACCTGCTCAGCCTTCTCTTTCCAGAGATCGTCGAACTCGCGCACTGCAAGTTCTTTCTCCCCGGCGTGCTTCCGCTTCGCATCAACGGCTGCCTTCATGAACTGCCAGAACCGAACGCCGGGCAGTTCAACGGGATACTGGAACGCCAGGAAGATTCCTTCTTTGGCTCGCACGTCCGGTGTCTTCACAATCAAGTCTTCGCCCAGATAGCTCACTGTGCCGCTATCGACGGTGTACTCGGGGCGGCCGGCTAGAATGTTTGCGAACGTGCTTTTGCCGCCGCCGTTTGGCCCCATTACGGCGTGAACTTCACCGGGATTTACGGTAACGCTCAGGCCTTTGAGGATTTCTGTGTCACTGACTGAGGCATGTAGATTCGAGACTTCAAGCATTCGAGATTGGATTTCCTGTGATTCGGTGTACGGGGTAGGAGCGGTGAGAATGGGAACCGGCGGTCGTTATCCGACGGCGCCTTCAAGGCTGACTTTGAGCAGCTGCCCGGCTTCCATTGCGAATTCAAACGGCAGTTCTTTAAATACTTCCCGGCTCCAGCCGGTGATGATCATGTGGTGCGCATCTTCTTCAGACATTCCACGTTGCAGGCAGTAGAAGAGTTGGTCGTCGCTGACCTTTGACGTTGAAGCTTCATGCTCCATATGCGCCGTTGGATTGCCAACTTCGATATACGGAATGGTGTGAGCGCCGCACTGATCGCCGATCAGCAGCGAGTCACACTGAGTGTAGTTGGAGGCCCCTTCAGCGGACGGCATGATCTTGACCTGGCCGCGGTAAGTGTTCTGTCCGTGTCCTGCCGAAATACCTTTGGCCACGATAGTGCTCTTGGTGTTCTTGCCAATGTGCGTCATCTTGGTGCCGGTGTCGGCCTGCTGATAGTTATTGGTCAGCGCTACAGAGTAGAACTCACCAACTGAGTTATCGCCCTGGAGCAGCACGCTGGGGTATTTCCAGGTGATGGCCGAGCCGGTTTCTACCTGCGTCCATGAAATCTTAGAGTTGACGCCTCGTGCGGCGGCTCGCTTGGTAACAAAGTTGTAAACGCCGCCAACGCCATTTTTATCGCCGGGGTACCAGTTCTGGAGCGTTGAGTACTTGATTTCAGCATCGTCCAGGCAAACCAGCTCAACGACAGCGGCGTGTAGCTGGCTGGTCTTCCGGATGGGAGCGGTGCAACCTTCGAGGTAGCTGACGTACGCACCCTTATCGGCAATGATGAGCGTCCGCTCAAACTGGCCGGTGCCTTCCGTGTTGATTCGGAAATACGTCATCAACTCAATCGGGCAGTGGACGCCGGGTGGGATATAGGCGAAGGAACCGTCACTGAATACGGCGGAGTTAAGTGCTGCGTAAAAATTATCGGAATACGGGACTACCGAACCAAGATATTTCTTGACCAGGTCCGGGTGCTTCTGCACTGCGTCGGTGAACGAGCAGAAAATAACGCCCAACTCTTCCAGCTTGTCTTGGAAGGTTGTGGCAACCGAGACGCTATCAAAAACCGCGTCCACCGCAACACCAGCGAGCTTCTCTCGCTCATGCAATGGAATGCCAAGCTTCTCAAACGCTTCAAGCATCTCAGGATCTACATCGTCCAGACTCTTTGGCGCTTCAGCCTGCACCGGAGCGGCGTAGTAGTACATATCCTGAAAATCGATCTGCGGGTACTTGATGTTGGCCCACTCAGGCTCGCCCTCTGCCTCTGCCATCTTAAACCAGTGGGCTAAAGACTTGAGGCGCCACTCAAGAAGCCACTCAGGTTCATTCTTTTTGGCGGAGATCAGGCGAACGATATCTTCGCTGATGCCCTTAGGAGCGATGTCCGTCTCAACGTCTGTAGTGAATCCCCACTTGTAAGTGGAATCACTGAGTTCAGTCTTCCTGGAAATCGTTGGACCGGATGTCATGGGCTTCTGTGGTGCCTCAATGTTTGATCGATATTGCCATAGATGTAAGTGGGCTATTCCGCATAACAGCCCCATGAATTCCATCGATAAATCGATGCCACAACAGGGCGTTCTGCAGGCTGGCAATTCTTCAATTTTGAGTTCAAAACAGCCTCAAAACTGTAATCCTTACCAATTAGGTCTGGAATAACTTTATATTCCACCCATTAGGGTGTCAACGAATTTCGTCATAGCCCCGGCCGTACGGGCTGATAGCTTGGCATTATGGACAGAATTATGCGCCTCCCACCACTCTCTCCAACATTGCTAGAGCAACGTGATGAGTTGATCGCAAAACTATCAAGCCGGGGCACATCAGCGGCGACGATTCGCGCCATGACGTAGGTGCGCCGAGACCTGCTGGTCGGAGACGAGGCGCTTGCTTACTCCTACGATGACACGTCACTACGATTGAGCGCTGGCCAGACCATCTCTCAGCCAACAATCGTCGCAGTGATGACAGATGCACTTGAACTGGACTCAAACTCCCGCGTACTGGATGTGGGTACCGGCTCCGGCTATCAAGCGGCAATCGCCGCGTGCATTGCAGCTTCAGTGGTCACGGTTGAGCGGATTGATACTCTCAGGAATACGGCCCAACGGCGTCTGGATGCGATGGGATTCTCCAATACCACTTTTGTGCAGTCAGGCGAAATTCTGGGCGGTCCAGAACACGCTCCGTTCGATGCCATCATCGTCGCCGCCGCGCCAGCACTGCCGGACTCGCTCGTCGCCCAACTCGCTCCGGGTGGGCAGTTGGTGATTTCCATTGGCGACCGCACGTCACAGATACTCACCAAAGTGAAGCACACCAAGACGGGCAATGAACTCACATATCTTGGGGCATGCCAGTTCGTACCATTGATTGGAAATGAGGCTTGGGATGCCTAATCGTAACCTTGGGACGGCATCCTGCTTGTTATATATTGAGATCGTATCGCGACACATCGCTCGTTGCAGCCTGAATACCCGAAATAGTGCCCTGAATCTTTGAGTCAGGGTCGTGAGAGGACCTGGTCCAACCTTTGGAATACGAGTCGGTAATTGGACTAGAGGTCCACGTTCAACTTCGCACCCGCAGCAAGATGTTCTGCGGTTGTGCCGCCGATTATCAGATTGCTGACACCAATACCCGGGTGTGCCCCGTGTGTATGGCGATGCCCGGTGTCTTGCCCGTCGTGAACAAGCGTGCTGTTGAGTACACCATTGCAGCGGGCCTTGCGCTGAACTGCTCAATTTCCGAGCTAACCAATTTCGACCGCAAGAACTACGGATATCCCGATCTTATGAAGGGATATCAGATATCCCAGATGGACCTTCCTATCGCTCTGGGCGGCTACATGGACCTACTAGACACGGAAAGGGTCCCCGGTGGACACCGGGTTGGCATCACTCGCATTCATCTTGAAGAAGACGTCGCCCGACTCACTCACGTCGGGACGGGAGCTGGCGGCTACTCGCTGATGGATATCAACCGCGCGGGCGTCCCTCTCATGGAGTGCGTCAGCGAGCCGGATATTCGCACGTCGGCACAGGCTGAGGCGTACATCCTGGAGTTGCAGTCGACCATGCGATATCTGGGGATCTCAACTGCCAACATGGAGGAAGGCAGCTTCAGATGTGATGCCAACGTCTCCATACGGCCGAAAGGCGCCACAGAGTTGGGACGACGTGTAGAAGTCAAAAACATGAATCGCGTGCGTGCGGTCGTGAGAGCTATTGATCACGAGATTGAGCGCCAGATAGAGATGGCTGAAAAGGGTGAATTTCTCCCGCAGGAGACTCGCGGCTGGGACGACGAAAAGGGCATCACCAACAGCCAACGCTCCAAGGAAGATGCCAACGACTACCGATATTTCCCTGAGCCTGACTTGCCACCGATCTATCTGGAACGCGCTTGGATCGAAGAGATCAAAGCTGGTCTTCCGGAGCTAGCGAACTCTCGCCGTTCACGATTCACTGACGAGTACAGGCTGTCTCCGTACGATGTTGATCTGCTGACGGCCATGCGGGCGACTGCTGATTACTTTGAAGACGTTGTGAAAACGCGTGACTACTCTGGCGAGAAGTTGCAGGCGTTCGCAAAAGAGATCGCCAACTGGGTCGGCAGCGAGATGGCTCGCTTGGTCAATGCAGACGGCAATCCCGATGCGGTGATCACTGATTCAAAAGTGGCGCCCGCTCAGTTCGCAGACCTCGTGGAGCTATTCCAGTCCCGCACGATCAACAACAATGCCGCCAAGCAGGTGCTCGCCGAGATGTTCGCATCGGGCCGAGACGCTGGGGAGATCGTCGACGAGAAGGGACTTCGCAAGGTTGATGACGCAGGAGCTCTTGATCCCGTCATCGATAAGGTAATCGCAGACAACGGCGCCGCTATTGATGACTACCTCTCCGGCAAGGAGACAGCGGCGAAATTCCTGGTTGGTCAGGTCATGAAGGCCACTCGTGGAACCGCTGACGCCAATGTGGCGTTGGAACTGATCCAAGAGAAGATCGCATCGCTCGCTAAATCCTGATGGCAAACGCTTCTGACACCTCAAATGACGCTCAGACCTCTGCAGGTCGAGAGCGTATGTGGTTCTGGACTCGAGAGGCACTAGCGCTCTCTCTGCTCCCGGGCACCGGGCTTCGCCGTTGGCTTGTGCTTGGCGCATTAGGCGGCCTGATTTTCGCGATTGGCGTTGGGTACATTCTGCGGGAGTTCTCTACTGTTGACGAACTGCCGAATTTCATTCCTGGCGCAGGCGAAGCGATCCTATTTCTACTTGCGGCGTTCGCAGCCATGGGTTTTGCGCTGGCGCGCCTAACTGGACTGCTGTCCGATGCCCGTGTCGCAAGCTTGCCCGAAGAGTCGATTCGCAGTTCCATCCTGCGCCAGAAGGGTCGCGATCGGTTGCCCAGGTTCGTCGCTATTGGTGGCGGTACTGGTCTTTCTACGATGCTGCGAGGGCTGAAGGAAAAAAGCAGACTGACAGGCATCGTTACTGTGGCCGACGACGGCGGCAGCTCAGGACGGTTGCGCGAAGAGCTGGGCTTGCCTGCTCCGGGCGACATCCGCAACTGCATCGTTGCGTTAGCCGACACCGAGCCGCTGATGAAGGATCTCTTTCAGTATCGATTCCCGGATGGTGGCGCGCTTGAGGGCCATAGCTTCGGGAACCTCTTCATCGCCGCTATGTCTGGCGTAACAGGCAGTTTCGAAGACGCCGTATCTGAATCCAGCCGGGTCCTGAATGTGAGAGGCAAAATAGTCCCCGCCACGCTAGAAAACGTACAGCTCGTGGCGGATATGAGCGATGGAGCCACGGTCACGGGGGAATCTGCAATCCCATCTGCAAACGGCATCATTCAAAACTTGCGTCTTGAGCCGGAATCGCCGCTTCCTTACGAGGGAGCCAGTGAGGCTATCGAGAAGGCAGAGATGGTCATAATTGGCCCCGGGAGCCTCTATACGAGCCTGATTCCCAATCTGCTGGTGCCTGGCATCGCCGAAGCGATATCAAGGCGGAATGTCCCCGTCGTCTACATTTGTAACATCGCCTCTCAACACGGCGAAACTGAGGGATTTACGGTCACGGACCACCTTCAGGTCATTCGCCATCACTGCCCGAATCTGAAAATTGATGGCGTCATCGTGAACAACAACATGGCCGATCTGAAAATCGACTATGAGGCATCACATATTGAGCTTGGCGATGCTTCAGAATTCGCGATGCTTGGGGTTGATGTGGTGGAGACTGATCTGATGGATGATGAGATTCGGACTCATCACGACTCAAAAAAGCTAGCGCATGTGCTGCTGACGCTCTACGATAAACTAAGCGACGTAACCGGTTGAGTCGCCGGAAGCCCGAGTCGAGCCCGAGCCGAGAATGGCAGATCGGGCGTACCATTTATAGACACCGACGACTGAACTACCTGCGGAGCGCTCTCTAAGCAATGGAAACGGTAATTAACTGGGTCACAATCCTTCTTGGATTGGTGATGATAGCTGCGGTGCTGCTGCAGGTGCGTGGAACTGGTACTCAACTTTTCGGTCAGGCTCAGAACTCGTTCCGAGTGAGGCGTGGTTTTGAGCGCACACTATTCCGTGGCACAGTCCTGATCGCTATCGTCTTCACGGTGATCGCCGTTGTAGCAGTCCGGATTGAGGGCTAGGCTTCAGCCTAGGTTCGAGACCAGGTGGTTCCATCCGGCGAGTCGGTTATCGTCACGCCCATAGCCTGCAACTCATCTCTAAACTTGTCCGCTGCCGCGAAATCTCTGCTCGCTCTGGATTCTGTGCGCTGATCAATCAGCCCCTGAATCACTGACTCATCCAGATCGCCGCCTTCGGAGGCTGGCTCTTCCAGAGTAAGCCCCAACACAGACGCAAGTTCTCGCAGCTTGTCCTGTGCATCCGACACACCCACTCCAGCGTCGGCATTACGGTTGATGTCCCGGACCAAATCGAACACCACGGCCATCGCTTGTGGGATGTTCATGTCATCGTCCATGGTGGCGATAAATCTTGACTCGTACTCATCAGGCGCAAGCGGCACATAATCGCTGGTTGCTTCATGCGCCGTGAGTGCTGTCCTAATGCGACGAGCGGCGCGCTCTGCAACTTCCAGCCCTTGCTGATCGTAGAGCAACGGGCTGCGGTAGTGAGATGTGTAGATCCATAGCCTGAACGCGTCGCTGCTGTGCTCATCAAGCACATCATGAACACGCACGATGTTGCCGATGGACTTACTCATCTTTTCGCCGCTGAGGCGCAACATGCCGTTGTGCATCCAGAATCTGGCGAATGTATCTTCCGACGTAAACGCTTTCGACTGAGATATCTCGTTCTCATGGTGTGGGAACACCAGATCCAGCCCGCCACCGTGGATATCGATTACATTGCCCAAGTGCTCATACGCCATTGCAGAGCACTCGATGTGCCAACCCGGCCGACCCTGACTCCAGGGGCTTTCCCAGGCCGGGTCCCCTTCTTTGGAGAGCTTCCAGAGCGCGAAATCGGCGGGATAGATCTTACCGGGTTCAGGGTCGAACCGGGTGCCTTGAAGCATGTCATCAAGTGAGCGGCCACTCAGCTCGCCGTACGTCTTGTCCTTGCGAACATCGAAGTAGACGCTGCCTTCTGACTCATACGCGTATCCCTTTTCGATGAGATCAGAGATCACGGCGATGATCTGATCCATTGTCTGCGTTGCACGCGGGTATTCAGTGGCGAGCTTCACATTCAGGCCAGCCATATCGTCAAAGAACGCGTCGATGTAACTCTGAGAGAGCTCCTCAGATGACCGGTCTTCCCTGGCCGCTCGCGTGATGATCTTGTCATCAACATCGGTGAAATTCTGAATGCGCTTCACTTTGTAGCCACGCCACTCAAGATAGCGGTGAAGAACTTCAAACGTGATGGTGCCAAGCGCGTGGCCAATGTGCATGTCGTCATACACGGTGAGGCCGCAGACGTACATCGTTACCTCATCCCCTATGGGGACGAACTCTTCTTTCTGGCGCGTGAGTGTATTGTAAAGCTGCATTTAGTTCAGGACAGACGGCGGAGAGTTGCTATTGCTTGCGCTGCAATCCCTTCGCCCTGCCCGATTGCTCCAACGTGGTCCGTCGATGTGACTTTGATGTTGATTCGTTCGGTTTCAGTGCTCAGAATCTGCGCGATTCGCTGCACCATGCGTTCCAGATGGATACCCAATCTGGGCCGCTGGGCGACGATTGTAGCATCGACATAATCGACTCCCCAGTCCGCATCTCTAACCTTGGCGAGACACGACTCAAGAATCACTGCACTGTCTATCCCGCTCCATTCAGGCGAACTTGACGGAAAATGCGTTCCCAGGTCGCCTAACTTCGCTGCACCAAGCAGTGCGCTGGAGATCGCATGGATCAACACGTCGCCATCGCTGTGACCTTCCAGTGAGTGATCGAATTCGATATCCACGCCGCCCAGTCGAAGAGATGCGCCGGATTTAAGCGCGTGGCCGTCAAACCCGGTTCCCCATCGGAGACGATCCTCACTGGTACCGCCGGATGGATGCAGTTTTGTGAGGATCTGCTCCGCTGTGAGCAGATCCTCTGGCGTGGTGATTTTGATGTTCTGCGGTGAGCCTTCGAATATGGCGACCCTTCCGCCTGACATCTCCACCATTATGGCGTCATCCGTCACGTTGCTGCTGACCTCGGCATGTACGCGTGCGATGAGACTTCGTTCGAATATTTGCGGTGTCTGGACGGCTCTCAACGTGTCTCTGATTGGTGTATCAACCACCAGATTCTGTTCATCTACCACTTTGATGGTGTCAGTGACAAAAATGCCCGGAACAGCTGCGCCGGTTTCGATAACCGCCGAGAGGCCTCGGTTGATCAGGTCCTCATCAACGAACGGGCGTGGTCCGTCATGGATCGCGATATAGGCAGGAGGATCATCAAGTTGCGACAGATACTCCACTCCAACACGCGCTGAATCCTGACGGCGCTGCCCGCCAGTGAGGGCTGCGTGGATATTCGTCTCACCAAACTCGTCTACCAGCTTCTGACCAGCGGCGAGGTTTGATTCCGAGAGCACCACCACAATGTGCTCGACTGCGGCGGTATCCAGAAACACCCGGATGGTGTGCGCAAGAACGGGGCGGCCACGCAGAGGCGCAAAGAGCTTGTCTAGCCCGCCCATTCGGGAACTGCTCCCACCCGCGACGATTACGACGCCAAGTCCGCCGCTCATCCTGCTATCAACCCGAGTCTAAATCGCATCTGCGACATTGAATATGGAGGTGAAGCCGAAGTAGCAGCTGTATGCGATAGCGGTCGCTTTGACTGATTTACCAAGAATCACAAGTACGAAAAACCTGCGGGCCGGATATCCGATGGCACCAGCCGCGATTCCAAGTAAGTCAAAAAATGGAATGGGCAACATCGCGAATAAGAACACGGCTTTTCCGCCCCGTTTATCCACCCATTTCCTGAACCATGGGTAGAAGCGGCTTTTCTCGATAATCGGACTTCCGGCTACTCCTGCCAGATATCCAGTCATCTCGCCAATGGCCTCTGCGCTGGCAACAAGGAGCCCCACGTATAGCGGGTTCAGTCCAACAGCCGGACTGACCGCAACACAAGACGCAGCAAGTCCCGGAATAGGAAAAATGATCGAACTTGCAGCAACCCAGCTGATTAGCCAGACACCGGGGTATCCAATGGAATCAGTTGATAGCTGCCCGGTGACCCACAACAGAAGCCCCAGAGCCATGATTGCCAGGACCAGAATCAGCGTTGCTGATCTGGTCCAAATCGTCATCCCACCGGGCAAGAAACGAAGCCGCACAGCAAGCGGGATGGATCGCTCTGTTGGCCGTGCTCTGTGCTGCGTGATGGGTTCCAATGTTCCGGTCTGCTAGGGGGAAGGGGTAGGCGAACAAGATTACCGCCATTAGTGCCGACGTGAAAGCAGCTAGAGCCTCTGATCGGACATCTTCACGAATCCGATACAGGCATAACCATCCGAAAAGTTCGCGTTGGTGGCCTATTAAACAGAAACGGGCGGCATGGCAAAATCGCCGTGCCGTCCGTTCTTGGATTTTGGACTAGGCTGTAATCAGTTCTCGCTCGTCCGCGCTCGAGCCGACCAAGCTTTCATCTGCTTCATCTACAAGTTCAAATGTGAGTCCATCGTCATCCAAACCAACGTTGACCACATTGCCCTCGGAGTATTCGCCAGACAGGATCTTCTTTGCCATTGGGTTCTCAATGTGACGTTGAATGGCCCTGCGCAGCGGCCTGGCTCCGTACACCTTGTCGAAACCTTCATCTGCCAACCACTTCTGAGCCTCCGGCGTCAGTTCAATCTTCACGCCCTTTTCGGCAACTCGGTCCGCGACTTCACGAACCAGTAGCCCCACAATGCGCTCAATGTCTTCCTCCGTGAGGGAGTCAAACACAATGATCTCGTCGATTCTGTTCAGGAATTCAGGCCTGAAGTGGCCCTTGAGTGCTTCCTCCACTGTGGCCTGCATCTCATCCTTCTCTGAACGTGTCTTCTTTGATCCCGCAAAACCGAATGGCTCTTTAGAAACGCCAGCGGTACCAAGGTTGCTGGTCATGATGACAACGGTGTTCCTGAAGTCCACGGTTCGACCGTGTCCGTCAGTCAAGCGACCATCATCCAGCAACTGCAGCATCACGTTGAACACTTCCGGGTGTGCCTTCTCGATCTCATCGAACAAGACAAGCTGATATGGCCGTCGACGAACCGCCTCGGTCAGTCCACCACCTTCGTCATATCCCACGTATCCGGGCGGTGCCCCGATCATGCGCGAGACCGTGTGGCGTTCCTGGAACTCCGACATATCGACTCGAACCATGTTCTCGTCGTCATCGAAGAGGAATCCGGCCAGTGCTTTTGCCAGTTCAGTCTTCCCTACCCCCGTTGGCCCAAGGAATATGAATGACCCAATGGGTCGCTTGGGATCGCTTAGCCCGGACCGCGAACGTCGTATGGCATCCGACAGAGCTCCGATGGCCGTGTTCTGCCCGATCACGCGATCATGCAGTTTCTCTTCCATCTCCATCAAACGATCCGCCTCGCCTTCGACGAGCTGAGCAACCGGAATTCCAGTTCGCAGCGAAATCTGCTCTGCAATGTGACGCTCCGTTACGGAGTCATCCACGTCGTGCTCAGCAACCCACTTCGACCGAGCTTCATTCCACTCGTCTTCCACAGTCATCCGTTCTGCTCGGCGCTGAGCTGCCAGTTCGTACTCAGATTGCTCTGACGCTGCAAACTCCTCGTCCTTGAGACGCTGAATCTCATCTTCCTGTTCACGCAGCATAATCGGGTACGAGTGAGCCTCAATCCTGATCTTGGCCGATGCCTCATCCATCAGGTCGATCGCCTTGTCAGGCAACTGCCGGCCCGTGATGTAGCGCTGTGACAGCAGAACTGCGGCCTTCAGGGCCTCATCGTCAACTTTGACACCGTGGTGCTGCTCATAACGAGGTCGCAAGCACTCAAGCATCTTGATTGAGTCATCTACAGACGGCTCATTGATGTAGACCGGCGAGAACCTGCGCTCAAGCGCCGGGTCAGACTCTATGTACTTGCGATACTCATCCAGCGTGGTTGCGCCCATTGCCTGCAGTTCGCCGCGTGAGAGAGCCGGCTTCATCATGTTGCTGGCGTCTATCGAGCCCTGTGCAGCTCCCGCACCAACCACTGTGTGCAGCTCATCAATGAAGAGAATAATCTCGCCCTGCGCACGCCTGACCTCATCAAGAATTGTCTTGAGACGGTCCTCGAACTCGCCGCGCATAGATGACCCGGCCACAAGCGAGCCGATATCTAGCGATATGACTCTGCGGTCTTTCAACCCGTCCGGCACGTCACCTACCACTATTCGCTGTGCAAGTGCTTCAGCCATCACCGTCTTGCCGACGCCGGGCTCACCAATCAAAACAGGGTTGTTCTTGGTGCGCCGCATTAGTGTCTGCATGACAAGGTTCAACTCAACTTCCCGGCCAATAACCGGGTCAAGCTTTCCGTCACGGGCCAGCGACGTCAGGTCCGTGCTGTACTTCTCAAGTGCTTCGTACTTGCTCTCAGCGTTGCGGTCGGTCACACGCTGATCGCCGCGAATCTGCTGTAGGCCCTGATAGATGCGCTCTTTGGTAACCCCGAAGTCATTGAGAATCGCAGCAGTGTCGCCGCGTCCCACAGAGGCGATGCCCAGGAGCAGGTGCTCTGAGCCAACGAACTCGTCCTTGAGGTGGTCTGCCTCTTCTTTTGCTGAGGCGAGCGCATGTGAGAGAAGTGGGGTGCCGAATATCTGCTCAACCGGTCGACCTAGCGTTGGTGCACCTTCAAGTGCGGTAATAACTTTTCGCTCAACGGCATCTGCGTCTACACCGGCGGCGGCCAGGACTCGTGCGGGAACGCCATCTTCCAGCCTGAGCAACGAGAGCAACAGGTGACCAACATCCATCTGGGAGTGCCGAAACTCTTGCACCAGCGACATTGAAGTCTGGTAGGCCTCAAGCGCCTGTGCAGTGAAGTCGTCTTGTTTGAATACCATTTTTGTTACCCGATTCTTAAGTGTTCTGGGCTTTAGGTTGGTTTACGTTCGGTATTTGAGGTTGGAATGGATCAGTAACTACCGGTTTCCCATCTCGTCAGAGAGGGCTCTGAGCGCAGCGGGTCCGGCACGTCTGGCTACTAGTTCTCTTTTCAAATCATGGTTCTCTTGAGTAAGTTGATTGACCTGCCCCTGCAGCTCAGCGACTTGTAGGCGCAGCTTCGTCATGGTGGCTACACCCGCCAGGTTCAACCCCAGCTGGTCAACCCAGTGCTTTATCTCTTGGATGCGTGAAACGTCTTGGTTGGAGAAAAGCCGGATGTTTCCGCGTGACCGCGTCGGGCGCACAAGCCCTTCTCGCTCGTACGTCCTCAGGGTCTGTGCGTGTACTCCGACCAGTCGTGCCACGACGCTAATCGTGTAACAGGGCTCGTCGTCTCTGAATACCACTTGAGTCTCCTGATGGATCCTGATGAACTTCGTGGATAGTGACTTAATCGGCTAATCCGGAGACTGACTCGTCTACGGTTTCGTCTATGGTTTCGCTTATGGTTTCCGGGGCTGGTTCTGTTTCAAGCGTCTTCAACTGCTCGAAAAGGTTCTGTTCTTCTTCCGATAGATCCGAAGGCAGAACAACGGATATCGTTGCGTAGAGCGTTCCAAATTCGCTGGATCCCTGACGGGACATGCCCTTGCCTGCCAGCCGGAACACTTTTCCATTGGGAGTGCTCACCGGAATGGTCAGTGCCACTGACCCGGTCATAGTCGGAATGACCGCTTCACCACCCAGAATTGCATCCAGGTACGGAACGGATACTGTGGTTCGAAGATCTGAGCCGGTGCGCGTGAATCGGTTGTCGGTACGTATCCGCACCTGAACGATGATCTCTGTGTTCTCATCAGGACGTACGCGCACCTTGCCCTGGTTATCGATTCCCGCTGGGATCGACACCTCAAGCCTTACCGGGCGATCGGTCTGGCCCGTTCCGCCACAGTTGGCGCAGACTGTTTGACCACGGAAGCCCGCGCCTCCGCATACGCTGCAGTCTTCAGAGCGCCGATACGAGATGACACGTTTGGCGCCGCTGTAAGCCTCGGTAAGAGTGATATCCATCGATAGCGTCTGGGATGAACGCTCGCGGCGACGTTGTTGGCCACCTCCGCCGAACTGGCTGAAGATGTCTTTGAAACCACCGCCTCTGGAACGGTTGGACCCAAAGCCACCGTGGCCACCCCGGAAACGCCCACCTGCGCCCGCTTCTCTTAATTGTTCCGCATGCGCCCACTCGGCCCCAAACTCGTCGTAATCCTTGCGAAACTGGGTATCAGAGAGCACATGAGATGCCTCATTGATGCGCTTGAACCGCTCTTCCGCGTCGCTATCACCCGGATTTACGTCCGGGTGATGTTCGCGAGCAAGTCGCCTGTAAGCGTCTTTGATCTGTTTCTGGGTGGCGCCACGAGGGACGCCAAGTGTGGTGTAGAAGTTTTCGCTCATAAGTCTTTATGGAATGGAGTATATCTCTATTAGTCCTTAGACACTAGTAATATGCTTGCAGATATATAAGTATAGTTAACAGTCTAACTATCAAGGTTTACCTTGAGTTAGACCGATGAGCCACCTGATTACGTCTGGTATGGCCAACAACAACTCAAACAGCATCCAAAACTGCACTAAGGAAATTCAAACAATGGTTCTTGCACGATGGCAGCCCAACTACAACACTCGACGCGTAGATGACCTTTTCGATCGTTACTGGCGTGGTATATCAACTGCACCAGCAACGCGGCAGGCAACTGCGCATTCAATCCCAATAGACATTCAGGACTCCCCCGAGGCGTATGAACTGACCGCAACGCTCGCTGGCTTCAAGAAAGAAGACGTCCGCGTCTCTGTAGAAGACCGACTCCTCACCATCAAGGCCGATACCAGCTCGGACGAAGAGACAACCGACAGCGCCAGTGGCTACCTCTTGCGTGAGCGCTACACCGGAACGTCCGAACGATCGGTTCGCCTTCCCCCCACAGTCGTGTCGAACAAGATCGAGAGCTCCTACAGCGACGGCGTTCTCACCATCTCCCTACCGAAGTCACAGGAGACTGCGGCCAGAGAGATCGAGATCGGCGTGGCGTAACCACTCCTCACTCCTCTTGTGAGTCTTGTGTACGGGCCGCCGAGTTATCGGCGGCCCGTTATCGTTAATGCCCACGACGATGGGCATTCAGTGGCATTTTTTTTGGGCTGCTGCTAGCGTTCCATTCATGAGTTCAGAATCTACAGCTGCCACCAAATCGAGCGGCCCGTCTCTTCCGCAGTTTTTCGAGCGATACCAGCCGTTGATCGCGGCCGCGCTTCGTGAAGAATTACAGCCTCACGAACTTCCGCTGTACACAACGCTGCGCTACTACCTGGGCTGGGTTGACCCGGATGGCAACCCCGATCCGAAGCCCGAAGGCAAAGCGCTCCGCCCTACTCTTTGTCTCCTTGCATGCGAAGCCGTTGGAGGAAACCCGAAAGATGCGCTTCCGGCCGCCGTGGCACTTGAGTACATCCACAACTTCTCACTGATCCACGATGACATCCAAGATCAGGATGAGATGCGACGGCACCGAAAGACCGTATGGGCGATCTGGGGTGAGCCAGTAGGGATCGTATCCGGCAATACAATCTTTTCCCTCGCAGACCTCTCAAGCGGCAAGCTGACTGATCGTGGCGTGGATGCGGCGACTAGCGTTGCAGTTGGCCGTGTGCTGGCCGAGCGATATCTCAAGATGATGGAAGGTCAGTACCTGGATATCTCGTATGAATCGAGATCTACCATCACCACGACTGAATACATGGACATGATTCAGCGAAAAACTGGTGCGTTGATTGAGTGCTCAATTTACTCTGGTGCCCTCATTGGTGCTGGCGTTGGCCGGGCCGACAACCTGATCGGCAGCATGCGGTCGCTGGGTCGGGAGTTCGGCTACGTATTCCAGATTATCGATGACCTACTCGGCATCTGGGGAGGGGTGGCCACAGGTAAGCCAGTTGGCGCCGACATTCTGCGCAAAAAGAAGGCACTCCCGGCGGTCCACGCATTGGACAACGCTACAGGAGCTTCAGCGAGAGAACTCCACACCATCTACTCAGAAGAGACGGTCACTGCATCTCACGTTGAAACAGTCCTGGAAATCATGGATGACGTGGGCACCAAAGCGTACTGCGAATCGCTGGCCAGAGAGCACTGGGAAAAAGCCCTTCTCGTGATAGAGTCAGTGCCACTTTCAACCGAGTCAGCACACGATCTTCGTGAACTGGGCGAGTTTCTCCTGATCCGGGAAAGTTGATCAAGCGCGTTAGCCGCTTCTTCAATAAAATCCGTACGCTAGAACAAATAGCGACCTGACAGTGCGGGTCAAGTCATTGTCAAACGCAGGAGACGCACAATGGGACGCCCAATCAGCCTTGGTGCAAGAGTCGGTTGGTACATATTCAAGAACCGTGTACTGAAGCGCCGCAAGTTCTTCCCGCTGGTCACGATGCTGGAGCCGCTTGAGGCGTGCAACCTAGCCTGTGAGGGCTGCGGCCGCATTCGGGAGTACGAGTCAGTACTGAATCGACGAATGAGCGTTGAAGACGCCATTCACGCGGTGGAAGAGTCAGGCGCGCCCATCGTCTCCATCGCTGGCGGCGAGCCAACCATTCATCCTCAGATAGCTGAGATCGTGAATGAGATCACGGGCCGCGGATACTACGTTTACATGTGCACCAATGGCCTGACGATGACCAAGGTTATGAAGGACATCAAGCCTTCCAAGTATTTCGCATGGGTGATCCACCTGGACGGGACCGACGAACGCCATGATGCAGCGGTGTCACGTAAGGGCGTCTACAAAGTGGCAATGCGCAACGCCAAAACAGCAATCGAAGCTGGCTATCGTGTGACGGGCAACACAACGCTGTTTAAAGGCAGTGACCGTGCCGATCTGCATTCACTCTGGCAGCAATGCGCTGAAATGGGTTTTGAAGGCAACATGATTTCCCCGGCATACGACTATGAGTCGGTGCCAAACCAGGAGCTGTTTTTGAAGCGTATGGACGCTATTAAGGTCTTCAAAGACATTCTGACGCCGGACCCTGAACTTGGAATCAAGTTCTACAATAATCCGCTGTTTCTTGAGTTCCTGAAGGGCGAGCGTGAGTACGATACTTGCACCGCATACTCGAACCCCACTTACACAGTGATGGGCTGGCGCAATCCTTGCTACCCGCTGGCGGACAGCCACACCCAGGATCTGGGTGAAATCATGGCTGAAGGTCTCTGGGAGAACTATGGGAACGGTGAGAAAGACCCGCGGTGCGCGAACTGCATGCTCCATTGTGGATTTGAGTCGGCAACAATATTTGGCGCACTTAGCAGCCCAAAAGATGCCTTGGCTTTGGTGAGATCAGGAGCCATCACCAAGAGCGGGATTACGGCCGCCTGATTTCATTACGGAGACTAGAAACCTCTAGCCTGTCTAGGGCCGCAATTGGCTCCATCAGTATAAGACTGGACTCTGTGATTTGTTAGCGATTGTGGCGGCGGTAAAAGAAGAGATCAGCCCGGTTCTGAAGTCCGGAAACTTCAATGCGTTCGATGGGCCGGACGGCACACTTAGCTATCAGGGCGAGTTGGAATCTGGCGCGTCCGCAATCATCATGGCCTCCGGCATGGGCAAAGAGCGATCAGAAGCCGCAACGCAGTGGCTGGTTCGCCAACACAAGCCCACGCTGATTGTTTCGGTGGGATTCGGCGGCGGTACCAAGCCAGCTATTGTTACTTCAACAATCGTCATTTCAACAACCGTGTCGCTTCTCAAAGGGACGCCGCTTGAATGGTCACTTCCCGTTGAATTGGAGTCACTGGAAGCGGACGCCGGCTGGGCAAGCGTGGCTCGAATGGCGGTTGAACTCAACGGCATTGATTTCGCACATGGACCGATCATCACTGTCCCAATTGTCGCCAGATCCCCAGGAATGAAAGAGTGGCTGGGTGAGAAATTTGGCGTCTACTCGGTCGATCTTGAAAGCTACTGGGTAGCGAAAGTTGCTACCGACGCCAGGATTCCATTTCTGGGAATCAGGGTGATCGTGGACTCGGTAGATATGACGTTGCCCGAGTTGGTTTCTCAGATGCCACTCACGCCCTCCGGAGGCAGGACTGGCAAGGCCCTCTCCTATGCACTCAAGAGCCCTCGCAACATCACCGAACTGACCCGGCTTGGCCGCACATCATCCAAAGCGGGCACACACCTGGCGGAGTTCCTTGCAGCTTTTAGCGGTGACTTCCAGAGTCAGACCGCGCCACCGGGAAATCCGACATGAAGTTCCTGGTCACGGGGGCAACTGGTTTCCTGGGTTCGGCCGTTGCCAACCATCTGAAGTCTGAGGGGCACGCCGTTCGGGTCCTGATCCGGGCGCAGCACGATTCCAAACCGTATATGGCAGCCGGATACGAGCCAGTAAACGGTGATCTAACAGTGGAATCATCGCTGAAAGAAGCCGTGAAGGGCGTAGACGGCGTGTTTCATGTGGCAGCGTTGTACAAGTTCTGGACTGATCGTGAGACGGATATATATCGCGTCAACGTGGGTGGCACGGAAAGTCTCCTGAGTGCAGCCAGAGCAGCTGGTGTGCCAAAGATCGTGTTCACCAGTTCAGTTGGAACGCTCAAATCCAAGGGATGGGGCATTCCGGTTGATGAGCAATCCACCGCAACCACCGCTGATCTTCCAGATGACTACCATCGCTCAAAATTGCTGTCCGAACAGGCTGCTGCAGCTGCGAATAGTCCTGATATGGAAGTGGTCGTCGTAAATCCGACGACACCTATTGGCGAACATGACGTCAGGCCGACGCCCACAGGGCGAATCGTTCTTGAGTTCCTGACGCATCGTTTCCCCGGCTATTTGAACGGTGAAATCAACTTTGTTGACGTGCGTGATGCTGCCCGAGGCCATTTGCTGGCGTTTGAACGCGGCACAGGTGGCGAGAAATACATTCTTGGTGGCCACAACTCGACCTTCCGTGGTGCGTATGAGTTATTGCAACGCGCCACTGGCCTGAGCCGGACGCCAGTGCGTATCCCGTACCACGCAGCATGGCCCGTTGCCGCATTTGCAGAGTTATTTCAAGGCATGTTGCTCCGCCGCGAACCATTTTTCCCCATTCAGGCTTTGCGAGCCGTGAAGCACCCGATGCACGCCACACACGCTAAGGCTCAACGAGAGTTGGGCTACGAGCCGGGCGGCGTGCTGAACGCCTTCCGCAGAGCTGCCGAGTGGTTCGATGGCAATGGCTACGTAAACCTCGGCCTGCCTTCTCGCTCTGCGCATGAAGAGGCAACAAATTGACCTCCGCTCTTAATTATCCGGGCGGCATCGTCCCGCCAGTCCGCCTTGATCACCCTCCTGCATCTGAACTGGCTAACGCACGGCCACATGAGGACTTCGACGGCGCGCTGGATCAAGTCATTGAGCGAACTCAGGGATATTTGCTGGAGCACCAGACCACGGAGGGCTACTGGTGGGGCGAGCTTGAATCCAACCCGACCATGGAGGCCGAGTACGTCTTCCTGACGCACTTTCTTGGACTACGAGACGATGTCCGCTGGGAAAAGATTCAGAATCACATCCTGAGCGTGCAGAGGGCGGGCGGCGGATGGAATCAGTACTACCGAGGCCCCAGCGACCTCAGCACGTCCTGTGAGTGCTATCTGGCGCTGAAAATGAGCGGGTTGCCAGCCGACGATCCTCGCATGCAGGAGGGTCGTGATTTCATTCTCAGCAAGGGCGGCGTGGAGCAGACCAGAGTCTTCACCAAGATCTGGTTCTCGCTACTCGGTGAGTGGGACTGGGGTGGCGTGCCGTTTTTGCCACCTGAGTTGATGCTTCTCCCCAACCGTATTCCGTTCAACATCTACCAGTTTGCGATGTGGTCGCGCACAACCATTGTGCCAATGTCTGTGCTGCTCTCTGCTAGGCCAATACATCCCGTTGCCGAAGAGGCGACTATTGATGAGTTGTATGTGAATGGCAGGGAAAACGCCGACTACTCAATGCCAACGCCTTCTGGATTAGGCATAGAACGCCTCATGTACACAGGAGACCGCATTCTCCGGCTCTCCAACCTGCTGCCGTGGAACCCTGGCCGTGGGCGTGCGTTGAGGATGGCAGAGAAGTGGATTGTGAATCGCCAGGAGCAAGACGGCAGTTGGGGTGGGATTCAGCCACCGTGGGTCTACAGTCTCATGGCCCTAAACGAGTTGGGGTATTCCAACTCACATGAGGTCATCAAAAAAGGCATGAGCGGATTCGAACTCTATGGAATCGAATCAGAAGACACATGGCGATTGCAGGCATCTATGTCACCGCTGTGGGATACGTGCCTCTCAATAAACGCGCTGATCGACTCCGGACTCGACCCAAATCATGCGTCGATTGTCCGAGCCGCTGACTATCTGCTTGATCGACAGGCCAAATCGCCGGGGGACTGGCAGGTAAAGGCCGGGGACGTGGAGCCGGGTGGCTGGGCGTTTGAGTTCAACAATGAGACTTATCCCGATACTGATGACGCCGCAGAAGTTCTCCTTGCTATTGGCGCTGCCGGCGTCACCGATGATGGCAGGAGAGATGATGCGATCAAGCGCGGCGTGAACTGGCTGCTGGCCATGCAGAGCAAAAACGGTGGCTGGGGCGCCTACGACAAGGACAACACAAACACCCTTGTGACCAAGATGCCGTTCTTCGACTTTGGGGAAACGATTGATCCTCCCAGCGTTGACGTGACTGCCCATATCGTAGAAATGATTGCAAAGCTCCGTTTCCCAACGGATACACCGGAAGTTGAGCATGCAATTAAATACATCTGGGAAGAGCAGGAAGAAGACGGATGCTGGTTTGGCCGATGGGGGGTCAACTACGTCTACGGAACGGCAGCGGTGCTGCCGGCGCTAGAGTCCCTGGGAATCGATCATGAAGATCCTCGGATTCAGCTAGCTGCTGATTGGTTGGAACGGCATCAAAACAGCGATGGCGGATGGGGCGAATCATGCGCTTCGTACGCAAATCCAGCGCTTCGTGGTCAAGGAGTGAGCACTCCCTCACAAACCGCGTGGGCTTTGATAGGCCTGATATCCACAGGCAGAGTTGATGGGGCATCAGCCAGAATGGGGGTGGAATATCTGCTTCAAACTCAGTTGGCGGATGGCTCGTGGAACGAGGACGATTACACTGGGACTGGCTTCCCGGGATACGGGATTGGGGAGCGGAAATTTACCGGTCTTGAGACAGAAGATCATGAATTGATACCAGAAGAACTGCCCGCGGGCTTCATGATTAAGTATCATATGTACAGAATATACTGGCCCCTATTGGCGCTTGGACGGTACAGAGCGACCCTTTTATCAGGTGAATAACATGCACTTGTTAGATACTTTTGGGAGGGTGCTTTGAGTACGAGGAATATGTTGCAAAGCAATATCTCGCATGCTAACGTACCGCCGGGATTTGACGCCTTTTTCAAGGCTGAAACAGGGTCTGCGAAGAGGACATAACTTGAGGACATTCTCAGAGACCGTCACGGTCGAAACGGATCGCGCTCCAGCTTTCGTCGATATCACTCAAAAGGTGACCGACGTAGTTGAACGTTCCGAGATCGAAAATGGTTTCGTTGTTATTTTCAGCAAACACACCACAGCCGCGATCAAAATCAATGAGGCCGAGCCTCTTTTACTCAAGGACATGGAATGCTTCCTTGAGAGGCTCGCCCCCAAAGAGTCCTACTACGGACACAATGATTTCGCCATTCGAACTGTGCATATGCATGAGGACGAATGCCCCAACGGTCACGCCCACTGTCAGCACTTGATGCTGTCCACAAGCGAGCAAGTGCCGCTCATTGAAGGCAAGATGCCGTTTGGCGAGTGGCAGCGAATCTTCCTCGTCGAGCTTGACGTGGAGATGGTTGAACTGCCAAAGAACCGCGGCGTGGTTGTCCAGGTTCTAGGCGTCTGATTTTCTCGAGTTCTCCACTACCCGGAGAGCTTGAGAATAGGTTTGCGGCGCATTGAGCAAGGCAAATCGCCCCAGCGTTCTGCCTTTCACGCCCTCTGTTTCCTCAGAAGCAGAGGCGTTTGCCGTTTGCGAGCGGCTGACCAAAGATCACTATGAGAACTTCTCTGTGGCCACTCGGCTCATGCCGGACGAGCTGCAGAAGCACTTCTACTCGATCTACGCCTTCTGCCGTGGGGTGGATGATCTCGGCGACGAATTTGAAGGAGACCGGCTGGACGCTCTAAACGCGTGGGAGGCGGAGCTGGAAAGCGCGTATTCGCGCGAAGCTACGCACCCCTTCTTCATCGCCCTGCAAAGCACGATCAAGCAATTCGACATCCCTCGTGAACCGTTCCTGCGGCTCATTGAAGCGAACCGGCGTGATCAGACCATCACACGGCACCAAACGTTCGACGATGTACTTGAATACTGCACCTACTCCGCTGATCCAGTTGGCCATCTGGTGCTTTATTTGCTGAACCACAAGGAGCCTCAGCTCCACGAACTATCAAACTTCACCTGCACCGCCCTACAACTAGCCAACTTCTGGCAAGACGTGTCCCGCGACTACGACATGGGCCGTATTTATATTCCTCAGGAGACTCTTGATCAATTCGGCGTGAGTGAATCAGACATTGCCGCAAAAACTCCAACGAGAGCATTCAAAGCGGCGATAAAGTTTGAGGTCGATCGGGCACGCGACTACTTCATTCGAGGTCTCCCGCTAATAGACCATATCGAGGGCAAAGCCAAAATCGACATCGCTCTTTTCTCTGCTGGAGGAATATCGGTCCTCAACAAGATTGAGCAGCAGGACTATGACGTACTCACCAGTCGCCCAAAACTCTCAAAATTTGAGAAGGTAAGGATGCTCGCGAGCACGTACATCCGAGCTAAACTTGGATTTCACCCACTTAGCAAGGCGATGCGTAATTGAGTACGGCCACGAATCCGTCGATTCGGCCCCCGTTTGGAGGCCCCACCAGCGATACCGCTGATGCCTACTCAACCTGCCAGATCATCACCAAGGCAGGCGCAAAGAACTTCTACTACGCCTTCCTCACGCTCCCGAAAGAGAAGCGACAGGCCATTTACGCTGCTTACGCGTTTTGCAGGATCACCGATGACATATCAGATGACCTGGTCGGCGATGAGCGCGAACAGGGGCTGTCTGATCTCCGCAAGGCGCTGGATAGCGCCTATTCAAATAGTCCAGACGGCGCTGTGTTTGTTGCCCTCGGTGACGCTGCAGATCAATTCCACATCCCAAAGTCTTACTTCGAAGACGTCATCAAGGGCGTCGAGATGGATCTCACCAAGAGCCGTTATGAGACGTTTGAGGAACTACGCGAGTACTGCTACCACGTGGCAAGCGTTGTTGGGCTAATCTGCGTTGAGGTGTTTGGCTACTCAGACGATCGCGCGGTGGCGTCGGCAGTTGACCTGGGAATAGCAATGCAACTGACCAACATCATGCGTGATGTTGGCGAAGATGCAGAGCGCGGCCGCATCTATCTTCCATTAGAAGACCTTCGCCGATTTGGCTATACCGAAGAGCAGCTACTGGCCGGTGAGTGGAATGAGAACTTCCATGAGTTGATGAAATTTCAGGCGGAGCGTGCCCACGATTACTTCGACCGCGGTACGCGTCTGTTCAATCTGCTTGATCGGCGCTCGAGAGCCTGTCCTCAGACACTGGCATCGGTCTACAGCAAGATACTGAACAAGATGGAACACGAGCAGTTCCCTGTGTTTGAAAAGCGGGTTGGCATTAGCAAGTTCTCCAAGCTGGCCATGGTTGCCCGGCTGTGGATCATGAGCCGAATCCCCCGGCCCGTCTAGCGGTAACTCAATCAGCTTGTGATATCTCCCGATGCACCCACAGTAGTGATAGTTGGCGGCGGCATTGCCGGTCTAGCCGCCTCTGTTAGATGTACCCGAATAGGACTCAACGTCCAGCTATTTGAGAAGCGGGCCTATCTGGGTGGACGAGCTTTCTCATTCACAGATCGTGAGACGAACGTCGAGATAGACAACGGTCAGCACATCTATCTGGGTGCGTGCACGGCGTTCCGTGACTACCTGTCCGATATCGATGCGGTGGGATCGGTGCATGAGCAAGACCAGCTCAAACTGCCAGTTCAACGAGACGGCGTGATGAGCACGCTTGAGTGGTCAAGCATTCCGGCCGCTGGCATGCTGCCTTCACTTCTTCGATACAAGCACCTGAGCTGGGCCGACAAGTTTCGAGTAATCCGGGGAATGGTGGCGATGAAGTTCGTGTATCTCGCCCGGGACGGAGATGAACTCGACAAGATCACGTTGCGGAGTTGGCTTGAGGCACGCGGTCAGACGGCCGCTGCAATCGATAATCTCTGGAACCTGATCGTGCTGCCGTCTCTGAACGACAATATTGGCGATATCAGCGCGCATGCCGGAATCATGCTCTTTCAGACTGCCCTGATGGGAAGCGGGGATGATGCCAAGATCGGCTACTCACGCGTCGCCTTATCTCGGCTGGCGGGAGAGCATGCGCGCGAGTATTTGGAGACTCAGGGACAGACGATTCAGATCGAATCGGGCATTTCAAGCCTTACTTCGGCCGATGGACGTATCACCGGTGTGACCACTCTGGATGGCAGGGAAATTGAAGCTGATGCGGTTGTGCTCGCAGTGCAAAATACCGATGTCAAACGTCTGCTGCCCGAGGAGTTTGCCGACGAATCATTCGCGGATGACGCAGAGGCACTGGGAACGACTCCGATTGTAGGCATACACATCTGGTATGACCGCCAGATCATGACAGAGGCGTTCCAGGCGGTCTTAAATAGCCCGTTGCAGTTCCTATTCAACGTTTCAGAGATGCAGACCGGCGCTGATGATGTTGGCGGAGAAGCCGGTCAGCACATCGTTATCTCGCTGAGTGGCGCGTGGGAGTGGGCCAAACTCGATCGCACACAGCTTCGTGAACGATTCGTGGCTGAGATGGCGATGGCGTTTCCTCTGGCGGGTCAGGCTGAGGTTGTCCGGTTCGTTTCGGTCAAGCAGGTCAACGCTACTTTCCGGGTAACGCCCGGTTCGATGGTACACAGGGCATCGCAGCGAACAGACGTTCCGAATCTATACCTCGCAGGCGACTGGACCAATACCGACTGGCCGTCAACTATGGAGAGCGCAGTGAGAAGCGGCAATCTGGCGGCTGAGGCCATAGCGAAGCAGTTCCACTACAGGTCGGTCTCATCATGAAGGTGCTTGTACTGGCTCCGTTTAGCCGAGATGGAATTGCGCTGCTCAACACGTTCGGGTCGGTGACTCATGAAGATTGGCGAGACACGGATGTGATGTGGGATCCGGTGGAACTTGGAGAGCGTGCAAGTCGCGAAAGCTTCGAGGCAATCATCGTCGAGCGCGATTTTCTATTTGACGAGACGTTTTCGGCAGCGCCCAATCTCAAAGTGGCTGGAATTACACGCGCTGGCGTGAACCAGATAGATGTGGATGCAGCAACAGACGCTGGAGTGATCGTCCTCAACACTCCCGGCCGGAACGCCAACGGTGTGGCCGAACTGGCTATTGGACTGATGTTCGCCGTCGCAAGACGCATCGCGGAATCAGACAGATATATACGTTCGGGATCATGGGAGTCCCCAACTGCCCCATATATTGATCTTCGGGGCATGGAACTTGCCGGCAGGGCATTGGGCATTGTCGGATTCGGTGCCATTGGGCGACGGGTCGCGCAAATTGCACATGCGCTGGGAATGACAGTGATCGCCCATGATCCGTTCGTGGACCACCCCGGCGATGACTACGGCTATGTGGAACTGACGCCGTTGGATCAGTTGCTTGCGTCATCTGATCTGGTGACGCTGCACTCCCCTCCTACCGAAGATGGCACGCCAATGCTTCGCGCGGACCAACTGGGCGGCATGAAGCGCGGCGCATTGCTCATCAACACAGCATCGGCCGAGCTAGTCGACACCAAGGCACTTGCTGAGGCACTCAAGTCACGGCATTTGGCAGGCGCCGGATACGACATTTTTGAGACGACGCCGATTGAGCCAAATCATCCGCTCTCGACGTTGGACAGCGTGGTGCTGACGCCACACATAGGCGGAGCGACGGACGAATCGGTGGAGCGCCACTCAAAGATGATCGCGGAAGACTTGCGCGGAATCGCGTCCGGTGAGTTGCCAACGCACATCGTCAATCCTGAAGTTTGGGAGCAGCGGCGTGTCTGACGGCCGACCGAACGACCGATATTTGCTCTGTATTGATCTCGGCTCATCTTCCGTCAAGATCGCGGTATGCACTTCAGGTGGCGATATCGCTGGCAGAGCGGCCATGTCTTCGGTATTCGAAACGTCGAAGTTAGATGGCGACCTGGGTATGCGCTACAACTCTGGCGAAATGCTGCGCCGGGTATCGGAGTGCGCCGTATCCGCAATCGAAAACTCAGGCATCGATGCAAGCCAAATCGCTGGCTGCGCGATCACGTCTCAGCGACAGGGGCTGGCAGTACTGGACTCCGATGGTTCCCCGCTGTTGGTGAGTCCGAACCGAGACCTCAGAGGCGTGTTTCAGGGTGCTGCAATAGACGAGCGCATCGGTGATCTGGTCTGGCATGAGACTGCGCATCTGCCCTCATATCTTGGTGCCTGGGCAAAGTTGCAGTGGCTATCAGAAGAACAACCTGATTTGTTGCAGCGCGCTGCACACGCAATCACGCTCAGCGACTGGCTAGTGGCCGAGATGACCGGCTCCGTTGCCATCGACGCAACTAACGGAGTTGAATCAGCTCTGGTAAACGTTGATTCAGGGAAATACTCTAACGCGCTGGCTGGTGAGTTTTCTTTTGATGTAAATGGCGACGTAGTCGTCACGAGATCAGGCTCGATCTCTGGAGAACTAACTGACGACTTCGCCAACGTCCTTGGCGTTATACCTGGATTGCCCGTCGTCAACTGCGGGCCAGACACTCAGGTTGCGCTTGTTGGTCTAGATTGCGCGTCACCGGGCGATACCGCCATAGTGGCTGGCTGGAGTTGCGTACTGCAGCGCGTCACACCAACTGCCGTGCGAGATCCCGAACACCGCATGTGGACCGGCCGCCATGTGTTGCCCGATCACTGGGTGCTAGAGAGCAACGCCAGCGTGATGGGCGGGGCGTACGAATGGCTCACTAGCCTGCTCTATGCTGATGACACTTCCGCCGACAGAATGAATGAGTTCGACGAGCGTCTCCGGAATTCAAATTCGCTCCCAACTCAAGCCTCCGTGCACCTCATACCGCCACTGGTCGATATCTCCAATCCCGGATTGCAATTCGGTGGAATCGGATTCCCCGTGCCCCTCGCGCTAGACACTCCTGACCGTCTGGACGTTATTCGAGCGTCGTTGCATGGATTTGGGTTTGCGATCAGAGCGAATATCGAGAGGCTAGACGGCGCCGTGGGTAGATCGGACTCAATGCTGAATATTGGTGGCGGGATGACTCGCACTTCATATTTCGCATCCACGCTGTCGACCATTCTTGGTGAGCCGCTGCGGATCGGGTCGCCGGACGCCAGTCTAGTGGGTGCGGCTCGCATGGCAGGGGATGCGCTTGGAATAGGCTCAGGCGCTGCTATCGATAAGTTCACCATTGCCGAACCTGATGACACGCTCACCTCAGATTTCAACTATCTGTATGAAGAGTGGGTTGACCGCTCTCAACGCCTTTCTGATATCCCTATCTAGGTATCATCACTTCGACTTCCCACAATAATCCCGAGATTTCCGACCAAACAATGAGCAACGATTTCCAGACCAAGCGACAAGAACTCCTCGACGCGTCAAAAGCAATGCTAGATCGCGGGCTTATAACGGGGACTGCAGGTAACGCAAGCATTCGGCTGGCGGATAACGAAGCATGGAGTGATGCAGCGAATGCAGCGTTCGTAGTCACACCATCGTCGGTGCCGTATGAGTCGTTGCAACTGGACGATCTGGTTGTGGTCAACTCAGATATTGAGCCCCTGAACGGGGAATCGATTCCGTCCAGCGAGTCTCTGCTGCACCACGCCATCTACACGGCAAGACCAGATGTCCAGGCGATCATGCACACGCACTCCACCTTCGCCACAGTCGCGGGCATCGCCAACAAATCCATTCGCCCCGTCATAGACGAGGTTGTCGTCTACGTTGGCGGTTCGGTTGATGTTGCTGAGTACGGGGAACCGGGATCAGACGAACTGGCCGAATACGCCGTAGTGGCGCTGGCCGAGAAGGCCGCATGCCTGTTGCCGCACCACGGCATGTGTGCGGTTGGCTCCTCGGCATCGAAAGCATTGGAGATATGCACTCTGGTTGAAAAGGCCGCCCAGATATACTTCTATGCTGAACTCTGGAACGGCGTGGTGGAGTTGCCTCCCGACGCTATTGAGCGCGAGCGGGCCATCTACAGGATGCGATCTGGGTTTGACGTTTAGTCTGGTTCGTCTAGTTGATTCAGACTCATACAACCCATAAAAGATTTTAGGAGTAGCCAGTGCCGGGAGTTCCCGCATTCATTCTTCGGCGTTTGTACGTCAAAGGAAGCCTTCACAATCGTAATGACGGCTGGGGGTTCAAACTCAAGAACACCCTTGGCTCCGGCTATGCCAAAGGCCTGATTCCAGTGACCGTGGATGGCACTGAGATCGCTCTCGATCACTCGTTCTTCGATAACGAAGGTGAGGAGACCTCTTTCACCGCGGTCACAGATGAGAACACGTTTGGTCTCAAGTTGAACCGGGATATATTGATCTACTTCAAGGCTGATCAGTTGAAATCAGGCGACCGCAAGATTGCGATGGGCTTTATCGTGCCCGGGCTTGGGACTCTAAAGTTCGATTTCAACGACGAGGTTGGTTCAGGCGAAGAGGTTGCCTGATATCCCATCTCGAGTAGCGATTACGGGTGCCTGTGGGTTCTTCGGCCGGCACCTGATTGAGCGTCTCATTCAAATCGACGGGATTGAGCGAATCGTCGCGACTGATGTCCGTGGATCAATCCTTCCCCATCACGAAAAGATTAAGTTTGTTCAGCGTGACGTTCGGGAGTCTCACGATGACCTCTACTCAATGCACGACGTTGAGGTTATTTTCCATCTCGCCTATATCGTCCGCCCACCAAGGCGTCCGCTGGAGGCCAGAACAGTCAACGTAGGTGCAACGGCTAGGTTACTCAAAACCTGCACAGACCTTGGGATACGACGTTTCATCTACCCGAGTAGTACCACCGTATACGGAGCAAGGGAGGAAAACGATCATCTTTTCTCCGAGAGTGAAGCACCTCGTCCACTACCTGGATTTAATTACTCGGTAGATAAAGTTGCAGCTGAGAAGCTGATCCAAGATTGGAGTGCGGACAACCCGGATGCTACGACGATCATCTACCGCGGTTGCCCCGTAATCGGCGCCAATTCGGAGAACTTCATTCTCAACACGTTGAAGATGAAGTTTCTGCCGTTGCCTGCATTCAAGAATCCGCAAATGCAGTTTCTGCATATCGATGATCAGACATCGGCGTTTGAACTTGCGCTCACCGCAGATAAATCTGGGCTCTACAATCTGGCCGGAACTGATTCGATCGACTGGCGCAGCATGGCGTCGCTATTCGGAAACATTTCCATCCCGGTTCCCGCAATGCTACTGAGGGCTATGACAATGGGGACGTGGGCGGCGCGTATCCAGAGTAAGTCACCTGCCAGTGGCATCAATTTTATTTCGTACCGATGGAGCGCAGATATCGAACTCGCTGAAAAAGAACTCGGCTGGCGACCAAAATACAGTTCCAAACAGGCTCTAATGGCGGCAAAATAGGTTTATGGCACAACAATCTTCATCGACACTCCCTGTAATCATCGACGCAGACCCCGGTGTTGACGACTTCCTGGCAATTGCCATGGCGGTTGCCAGTCCGGCGATCGATCTACTTGGTATTGCAACGGTTGGCGGCAACTCACCGCTGGAAAACACCACGCCCAATGCGCTGAAAACGCTTCATGCGCTGGGAGCCGACGAAGTTGAGGTTGCGAGCGGAGTGAATGCGGCGCTGACTCGGCCATTTCAATTCGCTGCCGGGTTCCACGGCCCAACAGGGCTATCGATGGAACTTCCCTTGCCTGATCGATCACTCGCATCAACCGATGCCATTGAGTGGATGGCGAAGAAGCTTACCGATGCATCGGAACAGATCACCCTCCTCCCGATTGGCCCGCTGACCAACATAGCACTGCTTCTGGAGCGGCATCCTGAAGTGGCAAGCTCTATCAAGGAGATGGTGGTGATGGGAGGTGCCGTCGATGGCCCCGGAAACCGCACGCCCGATGCCGAATTCAACACCTGGAATGACCCGGAAGCGGCTCAGCAGGTGTTTGAGTCAGGCATTCCGATTACCCTCGTGAGTCTGGACGTGTGCAATCTGGTCACACTGACGCGCCCTGACGTTAGCGACAGCCAGACGCCAAGTGGAGCGATGATGAGAGCGTGGTTTGAATCCCACATGGATCGCGAAGTATTCCAACTTTGCGACCCGCTTGCCATGGCAGTGGCCCTTGATCGGTCTATCGTCGACATTGAGATCGCAGGAGTCTCAGTGGATTGTTCAGATGATCCCTCACGTGGCAACACGTTCAGAGACACCGACGGTCCTCAAGTGGGCGTCGCAACACATGTGGACACAACTCGGGCACGGAAGGTAATTACCGACCTAGTTCTATGAAAACTCGCTCTTGAACTCACACTTCACTCATCTATGCTTATGTAGGCGATCGATACAATCATCGTTTCTATCCAAATAATCACACCGTTTTACGAGCCTGGGAAGCGTTGGCCTACAACCTTTGTCTACCGCAAAAACTTTCGGAAAAGTCGAACAGGAACTACTGAATCTAATTCAGTCAGAATTTCCTCTCGTAGAGGAGCCCTACGAGGCAATAGCCGAACGGTTGGGCACCTCCGAAGAACACATCATGGAGCTGATGACAGACCTGAAGAAGCGAAACGTGGTCCGCCAGGTCAGTTCCATATATGACACGCGCCGCCTCGGATACAAGTCATCGCTCGTCGCCATGAAGTTGAATGATGAAGATCTTGATCGCGGCGCGCAAATCATCAATGAACATCCCGGTGTCAGCCACAACTATGGTCGGACCGGTGATTTCAATCTCTGGTTTACGGTTGCCGTAGCGCCCGGCGTTTCCATTGATGACACGGTGGATCAGATGGGCAAAGAGACGGGTGCTCTGGGCTGGCGCCTGTTGCCAACCATACAGTTCTTCAAAATTGGCGTGAATTTTGACATGGTCAACAAGCGCAGCAACGCAAAAGAGAACTACGCGGTTGCTGACCCTAAAAAGAATGTTGGCTCTGATGTTGACAAGGACTGGGACAAGGCCCAGCCTGTTTCAAAACGCGATATCGAAGTAATTCGCGAGATGCAAGAAGACTTGGAAGTAGTCTCGAGACCATTCGATGGAATGGCGGAACGGCTGGGGATGTCCGTGCAGGAGATGTTCGACTACTCCGCCGACATGGTGAAGCGAAAGTTGATGCGTCGATTCAGCGCCGTCCTCTATCACCGCCGAGCGGGTTTTAGCGCCAACGCAATGGTTGTGTGGAATGTCCCGCCAGAACGATCACAAGAAGTTGGCGACCAGATGGCGATGTCACCTCACGTGACTCACTGTTACGAGCGCCCAACTTACGATGACTGGAAATACAGTCATTACACGATGATTCACGCAACCACTGAAGAAGAGTGCCAAGAGATTGCTGTTGAGATCGCCAATGAAATTGGCATCGATGATCGGCAGCTTGTGTTCTCAACACGAGAGTACAAGAAGACTCGCGTTCGATACTTCGTCTAAAAAAAGCTCTAACACGCATCTGACCTGATACCCAACAGATCTTTTACGGGAGAAACTGACTGTGCCTGCTTACTATCCAATAAACCTTGATATCCGAGGCCGATCTTGCCAGGTTTACGGCGGAGATGGACACGAGGCAGAACGCAAAGTGCGGTACTTCCTGGAGTGCGGCGGAGATGTGACGTTCTTTGCCCCAGAAGATGAAACATCCGATGGGCTTAAAGAGCTGGCTGCCGCTGGCACCGTCAAGTGGGTGAAGCGCAAGTACCAGTCTGGCGACATTGAAGGCGCATGGATCGTCGTCATCGCTGACACATCATCTCAAGAGACCAATGAGGCGGCGGCTGAAGAAGCCCGTGAACGCAACGTTCTGATGAACGTGATGGACGTAACGCCGCTCTGCACGTTCATCGCCCCTGCAATCATCCAACGCGAAGATGTCACCGTTTCCGTCTCCACCGCGGGCACCAGTCCGGCACTGGCTCGTCGATTACGTCAGCAGATCAGCGACCACAGGTACTGCCAGTGTCTACGCTGGGCTGACGTCGGACCGATCCTCGCCGATATTCGGACAGACGTGCGTGCGCGTGAGTTGCCACTGACACCAAATAACTGGCAAGAAGTGATGACGGACGACGTGCTAGAGATGTTTGAGTCCGGTGATCCTGACCGAGCCAAGAAGATGCTTCTAACCGGCCTGGAGGCTATCGCGAAGAGAAACGCCGGGAACTAGATTCCCGACGCGTAAGTCTGAGCATCGAGTCAACAATGTCTAGCAACCAGACACTTCGTATTGGCACCCGTGGCAGCGACCTCGCGATGACGCAGTGCAAGACGGTCATCGATCAGCTTGCGACAGCGCATCCTGACGTCGACTACCAGCTTGTTGAGATCAACAGTCATGGTGACGCCGATCGCAGCTCCCGCCTGGATCAGATGGGCGTAGGCGTGTTCACAAAGGCTCTTGAAGACGCTCTTCTGGATGACCGCATCGACGTTGCCGTGCACAGTCTGAAAGACATCCCGGGAACAATCAGTTCAGAGTTTAAGATTGCTGTTGTTACAGAGCGCGAAGATCCTCGCGAAGTGCTCATCAATCGCTGGAACTGTGCGTTTGCGGACATGCCACAGGGCGCTCGTATTGGCACCGGAAGCCCGCGACGAACCGCGCAGATGCTGAATCAACGGCCGGACATCGTCATCAGTGAGATTCGTGGCAACGTGCCAACTCGCATTGAGAAGGCTCTGGCGGGCAAAGCCAGTGGATTGGATGGAAGCATCATGGCCGCAGCCGGTGTCAATCGACTTGATATGTCGGGACTCATTTCGGAGCATCTGGACCCCAACGTATTTGTGCCGGCCGTCGGCCAGGGATCATTGGCGATGGAGATTAGATCGGGTGACGAAAACACCCACAGGCTGATCGCAGCGGCAGAAGACAAATCTGCTCGAATTGCGGCCACCGCTGAAAGATCATTTCTTCGAACTATAGAGGGCGGCTGTTCGGCCCCCATCGCCGCCTACGCACGACCTCAGGACGGCAAGCTCGTCATTACTGGTTATGCATCGGCACTGGACGGCTCACGCATTATTCTGGAAACACTTGTTGGATCACATTCGACGCCTGACGAGCTTGGCAATAAGATGGCTAAGCTGCTCTTGAATCAGGGCGCAAGCAAACTGATTGGCAGCTAACCGCATGCCCTCACCCGGAAAGGTATCGCTGGTAGGCGCAGGCCCTGGAGACCCGGGACTGCTGACCGTCAAAGGCCTCAAGCTGATTCAGGAATCAGACGTCGTCATTTACGATCGGCTGGCAAACCCGGTGTTGCTGGAACACGCGTCGCCTCACGCAGAATTGATCGACGTGGGCAAGATTCCGGGGCGCACACGGCTTCGGCAGCCTGAGATTAACCGGTTGATCATTGACAAGGCGTTTGAAGGTAAGAACATCTGTCGCCTCAAGGGCGGTGATCCTTTTGTGTTCGGCCGCGGAGGCGAAGAGGCACTTGAGCTTGTTGAAGCTGGGATCCCGTGGGAAGTAGTACCCGGCGTAACTTCAGGGGTGGCGGCGGCGGCCTACGCCGGGATTCCGGTAACTCATCGTGGATTGGCCACATCAGTCACATTCATCACCGGCAGCGAAGATCCCGAAAAGCCAGACTCGCAGATCAACTTCGAATCGCTCGCAAAAATGACCGGAACCATCGTGTTCATGATGGGCTGGTCGGCGCTGCCTGAGATCACAGCGCAACTCATCGCTGCAGGAATGTCGCCAGAGCGACCTTCATCCATCATCATGTGGGGTACATGGAATCGCCAGAGAGCCGTTTCGGGACCGCTGGGCAACATCGCCACCATCGCAACAGATGCGGGCCTCTCCTCTCCTGCTGCGTTTGTTATCGGCGAAGTAACCGAGCTTCGGTCGAAGCTCCAGTGGTTCGATAACCAGCCGCTCTTCGGTAAGAAGATTCTGGTCACCCGCACGCGCAGCCAGGTGAGCCGATTCCGAGGCCTCCTGGAAGCTGAAGGCGCTGAGTGCGTGGAGTTCCCTCTTATCTCGATCGTGCCGTTGGAAGATCCATCTGCGCTGGATGCAGCGCTATCGAATATCTCAAGCTACGACTGGGTAGTCTTTTCAAGCTCAAATGGCGTGCGAGGAGTGTCCGAGCGCATGGATGCGATCGGCATCGATTCACGAGCATTCGCCGGAGTTCAAGTAGCAGCAGTTGGTCCGGCGACAGGCGTCACCGTCAAAGAGTTACTCGGAATCTCATCCGACCTTGTGCCAGACGAGTATGTCTCTGAAGCCGTGGTCACGGCGCTGACCAAACTTGGAGTGGAAGGCAAACGCATCCTAGCGATCAGGTCCGACCTTGGTCGCGACACTCTGGAGAAAGGTCTCGAAGACCTTGGTGCTTCGGTAGATGCCATCGTTGGCTACCAGACACTTGCACCTGACGATTCTGCTGCGAATGCCAAAGCGGCATTTGAATCGGGGTTAGATGTCACTACATTTACCAGTTCAAGCGGGGTGGACAACCTTCTTGGCCTTCTGGACGGCAACACCGGTCTGATCAACGCCACAACGGTGGCCTGTATGGGACCAATCACGGCGGACCGGGCGAAAGAACTTGGACTGAAAGTTGACGTGGTGGCTTCTGAACGTACGATGGAGTCATTCACACAAGCACTCGTGGATCATTTTGCTGAATGAGTAACGATAGACCTTTCCACCGTGGCCAGCGCCTCCGCCGCTCCCCGGGCATCCGAAACATGGTTCGAGAGACTCGTATCTCTCCGGGCACATTCATGTTCCCCATCTTTGTGTCGCATGGCACCAACGTTCGAGAGCCAATCGAGCCAATGCCCGGAATTTCCCAGCTTTCAGTCGATAATCTCAAAGCTGAAGTAGACGAGATCGGATCACTCGGTATCGGGTCCGTGCTTCTGTTCGGCATACCAGAATCCAAGGACGCCACTGGCACTGGTGGATATGCGTCAGACGGCATCATTCAGAACGCCGTGCGTGAGATCAAGAACGCCCAGCCCGATTTGATCGTGGCAACTGACGTTTGCATGTGTGAGTACACGGACCACGGCCACTGTGGCATTCTTCTGCCTGATGGCGAGGTCGATAATGACACTACCTTGCCGCTACTGGCTGAGACGGCTGTATCGCACGTCGAAGCAGGCGCAGACATCGTGGCTCCATCCGCAATGATGGACGGCCAGATCTCCGCTATACGGTCTGGCCTAGACTCGGCGGGCTACACCAACACCACGTTGATGGCATACTCCGCCAAATACTCATCCGCCTTCTACGGCCCTTTCCGAATTGCCGCCGACTCCGCCCCACAAAAGGGCGATAGACGGGCATATCAGATGGACCCGGCCAATGGCCGCGAGGCAATGCGCGAAGTACGTGCCGATATCGAAGAAGGCGCAGACATCGTGATGGTGAAGCCGGCGCTGGAGTATCTGGACATCATTCGGATGACTCGGCGAATTTCTGAAGTGCCGGTAGCCGCCTACAACGTGAGCGGCGAATACTCCATGCTCAAGGCAGCGGCACAGAATGGCTGGATTGACGAAGACCGTGCGATCATCGAAGTTCTCACCTCAATCGCCCGTGCGGGTGCAGACATCACCATCACCTACCACGCCAAAGAGGCAGTTGCGCTGATCGACGGGTAAGCCCGTTCGATATCGCTCAGTTCATCCGCCGAACAATTGGTCCAATGATCTGCTCAAGGCTCACCGGTCCGTACTTCCTACTGTCAGTTGAGGCGCCCCGATTGTCGCCCAGCACTATGAACTCGTTCTCTTTCAGCACCCACAGGTGAGTGCCTGAGTCCGCCCCATCGACTGGTTGTTCCACTTCTTCACCGTTGATCAACAGTTGCTTGTTCTTGATCATCACTTCTTCGCCGGGTAGCCCAACTATGCGCTTGATCTCTTCCTGCCGCATGGGCGTGGCTTTCAAGATGACGACGTCAAATCTGTCTGGTGTACCCATTTTGTATTCACGCGGGCTGACGATTGCTTTGTCACCGGGCGTAAAAGTTGGCAGCATGCTGTCGCCACCGATACGAACGCGTCGTGATGTGAAGAAATCAATCCACCAGTAGGCGATAGCTTTTACCGATTGCCCCAACGCGCGTACCCTCTCACGTGGCCTAATACGCACCCTCATGCGGTGCACTTACTCACAACTGTGTTAGATTTAGCCGCCGAAACCATGGCCTTATTCCGGTCGAGCCGAGTGATGGCTCGCACTGTATTTTCAGGAGCAATTAAGCATGTCATTTGTAACTAATGTAACCCGTCTGCTCGACCGAGCTCTACCCATCAGCGATGTTCAGGCGCACTGTGACGTACCTTGCGGCATCTACGACCCGCACGCAGCGCTCGAAGCCGCACAAACCGTTATCCGAATGACCGAGCTCATTCAGGGTCTCGACATGAGCGACCCGATGTCCGGCCACGCCCTTGCCCGCTACACGCTGGTCAAGGAAGAGCACGGCAAGAAGGCCAAGGATGACATTCTGGTCATCTGGACCGACTACTTCAAGCCTGAGCACCTGGAAGCAAACCCCAATTTGCACACACTTGTATGGCAAGCCTGCAAGCTTGGTTCACAGGCCAAGCAGAACGTAGACATGGACGCAGCAGTTGCGTTCAAGGCGGCGATCGACGAGATTGGCCACATCTTCTGGGCCACCAAGAAGTAGTTCTGAATTGATCTCAAAAGGCCCGGCGCTATGCCGGGCCTTTTTTGTTGGCTGGACACATTTGGCGTGAGCGGCATCTAAACGTCATATTGCTGCCGACAGGCGTGCATGCAAGCTCGGACGCGCATGCGATCATGAGGCGGTATCACGCTGCCTGTGCAGCGCCATGAACAGGAGAAGTATGGCTGAGGCCAAACCAGAACGACCGGAATCACCAGAAACGCCAGAGACAAAAGCTTCCGCACGGAAACGCGCCGTTTCAGATTCAATCTTCTACGAACTGACGCGCAGCATGTGTCCTAAGTGCAAGAAGCTCATTGATGCAGAGATCCACCTGAAAGACGGTCAGGTGATCATGCGCAAACGGTGCGATGAGCATGGCCGGTTCGAGGTTCTGATTTCGCCTAATGCCGATACGTATCTCGATCAACTTCGCTACAACAAACCCGGCGATATCCCACTTGAGTTCTCCACGGAAATCAAGGACGACTGCCCGTATGACTGTGGCCTGTGTCCCGAACACAAGCAACACGCATGCTTGGTGATCATCGAAGCGAACACGGGCTGCAACATGGCCTGCCCAACCTGCTTCATGGACGCTGGCACGGGCTTCAATCTACGGCGCAACGAGGTCGAGACAATGCTCGACACGTTCGTGCGCACCGAAGGCGATCCGGAAGTGGTCCAGTTTTCAGGAGGCGAGCCAACATTGCACCCTGAACTGCTCGACTTCATCCAGATGGCTCAGGACAAAGGCATTCGCCACGTGATGGTGAACACCAATGGTCGCAGGTTGGTGGAAGATCCCGAGTGGGCTGAGAAGTTCTGCGCCCTCAATCCCATGGTCTATCTCCAGTTCGATGGGTTCGAAGAAGAAACGTACGTCAAGATGAGCGGCGAGTCGCTGCTCGACGAGAAGATGGCGGCGCTCGATATTTTGGCAGCGCACGACGTCAACACAATTCTCACAGCGACTATTGAACGCGATGTGAACGAACATGAGATGTCGGCGATCGTCGAATTTGGTCTGAAGCATCCTGCCGTTCGGGGCGTCATGTTCCAGCCGGTATTCCGCACGGGCAGGCATCTTGACTATCTCGACCCCATGAATCGGGTGACCATTTCGGAAGTAATTGATCGACTGGACAAAGGCATGAACGGTAAGTTCGTGAAGTCTGACTTCGTTCCAGTGCCATGCTTCCATCCCGCATGCCAGTCAATCTCATACGCCTATGTTGAGGGTGACGATGTAACACCGCTGGCGCGATTGGTGGATGTGGACGAATATCTCGACTACATCACGAACCGAGTGTGGCCGGATCCCGAGACAGAGATCCGGGAAGCGCTTGCGGGCATGTGGTCGTCATCTGCCGCACCGGGCAGCGACACACTTGGCGATGCGTTTGTCTGCGCCACGTGCAATATCGACTTCCGAATCCCTAACAACATGGCGAAACATGTCTTTGCGATCACCATCAAAGACTTCCAGGACCCGTATACGTTCGATATCAAGAAGCTCATGAAATACTGCGTCGAAATCGCGACACCGGACGGTCGGCTAATCCCCTTCTGCGCCTACAACACAGTTGGCTACCGAGAGGACATCAAAGCCGAACTCATGAAGTCTCGTGCCCGGGAGCGCCTGGAAAAGCGGACGGGCATTCCATTGGCCGCGCCCGAGCCAAAGGTGGTTTAGATATGTCGCTGATCCCGATCCAAATCCCCTCTGAGACGATTCACGTCAACGCCGATCGCCGCCTCGCATTTCAGGTACTTACCGCTTTTAACGCGTCCATGGGCGCGGATGGTCCGTCCAATCGAGTGCTGGAAGACCAGGGAACCCGAAAGTTCGTGGAGTTCACTACGCCGATTTCTCTGGGTTTCGGCATGCACAAAAATTGGATCACCACAGAGTGGGTCGATCTTCACGAGCCAGAGGCGATCGACTTCAATCTTGTCCCCGGCTCAGGGCCTATCACCGGCGGCCTGAAGCTACTGAGCGATCGATTTGAGTTGGAAGACCACGGCAGTTGCACGCAGTTCACCTATCACAGCAAGTTCGCGATTCGGTGGTCGGTCTTCGGTTGGATGCTCGGAAAGATCTACATCCAGAAGTTCATGCAAAAGCACATGCGCGAGCACTTGTCTGAAGTGAAAATAATGATCGAAGCACGCGCTGAGCGAAGTCGGGTTCATCCCCAGGCCGCATGTACTCACGATTTAGCGACGGCGGCGTGACTCTCAGCTCGGATCTGGAACTCAACGCCTGTTGCGCCAGTGCATACAGCCATCCCGCGGCGCGCTACCTGCTGGGCGACTCACTCCATCCCGGCGGGCTCGCGCTCACCGAGGAGCTGGCATCTCAGCTTGAGTTGTCGGGTGAATCACGAGTTTTAGACGTCGGCTGTGGCCCGGGAGCGACATCACTATTTCTCGCCGAGAAGTATGGAGCAGCGGTGACCGGGGTCACGCTCGAAGAAGCTGGAGCGGCGGAACTGCAATCTCGCGCTACTGAGCAGGGTCTGGACGAACAGATCGATGTGATCACCGGCGATATAGCCACCGTTGCTCTCAATCTGGCGAAATTTGATGCTGCTATCGCTGAGTGCGTGGTTTCGATATTCGAAGACAAACCAGCGATTCTTCAACGTGTATTTGATGCCATGAGGCCCGGCGGCCGACTCGCCATTTCAGATGTCTTCGTGGAAGGTTAGGTGGCGAGTCACCTCCAAAACGTGTTCGCAGTGGCCGGATGCGTGGGTGCTGCATGGACGATGGACGAGTACGTATCACTGGTTGAGGGCGCTGGGTTCCATGTGATTCGAAGCGAACGTCGGACCGACATTGCAGCTGATTTTGTTGAGGCCATTCGGAAAAAGCTAATGTTCGCTGAGATCGGCGTAAAGCTTGGAAAAGTGTCCGTCGAACTTGAGTTGATTCGGGAGGCGAAGACCTACGTCACCGAAGCTCGCCAACTCATCGATGACGGCACGATCGGCTACTGCGTAATCATCGCCGAGCGCCCCTGATATGTCCCAGCGCACGGACATCCCGTTCATCACGACCGACCAGATGCGCGAAGTGGACCGCCTAATGATCCACGAATTTCACATCGGGCTTGAGCAGATGATGGAGAACGCCGGTCGCAATCTGGCAAGGTTGGCCTCCGACCGCTTCCTCGGTGGATCACCGGCTAACAAACGAATCGTCGTGCTCGCAGGCTCCGGCGGCAACGGCGGTGGCGGGCTGGTCGCAGCCAGACGATTGGCTGGATGGGGTGCGTCTGCTTCGGTACATCTGACGCGGGAGCCACAAGAACTACGTGGTGTGCCAGCATTGCAGGTGTCCGCGCTATCTGGCCTGAGCGTGTCCATCTCCAAAGGAATTAAGTCCGTCGCAGAAGACACCGAACTCATCATCGACGCGATCATCGGCTATAGCTTGAGCGGCCCCCCAACTGGAGTTGCCGCCGAGATGATCGCTTTTGCGAATGAGAGTTCAACGTCGGTGTTGACTCTCGACGTGCCGAGCGGTCTTGACTCGACCAGCGGAGATGCGCATGCTCCGACTGTTAGTGCCGACGCCACGCTGACGTTAGCTCTGCCTAAAGTGGGACTAAAGACGGCAGACGCTCGCCGCCATGTTGGCGAACTCTACGTTGGCGATATCGGGATACCGTCAGCACTGTATCGCGAAGAATCTTTGCGGATGGAGATGCCGAACATCTTCGATGCTGGTGATCTGGTGAGGGTCTGGTAGTCGGGCCGACAATAGCGCCGCAGCGCCCACTCCAGTGAGGTATGCCACGTAGGGGTGTCTGCGGTAGCTGCACCCCCGGCGCCGCAAACTCGACGTCAACCAAGAAGCCACAACGCTGTATATGGGATTTTGTGGCTTTGACCGTACTGACTGAATGGGACGCCACGTCTGGGCGCAGCTATCGCAGCCGCCCCTACGTGTAATTCCTTCCAATACGTGATTCGGGGATTATTGCGCGGCGTGCGCCGCCCCCTACCCCAGCGACGCCTCTTTCGCGAACGCTCGCAGCAGTTCCAGATGCGCCGGTCCGCCGGTGCGGCCCAGGCCCATCGTGTTGATGCTGACGTGGGTTGCTCCCAATGCTCTCCACTGTTCCAATTGCCCGGCAGATGCGCTCAGGTCGTCGGGGTTGAACTTCACCCACCCCTCAAGTCCCACTGATCCGTCATCGCGGCCGTACTCAGTCAGATAGCCACGGAATCGCTCCACAGCAGCCTGGCCTTCGTCGGTTAGGCCGAACGTCGTGATCCAGCCGTCGGATAGCTGTGCGATGCGTTTCAGCGCTCGCTCGCTGTTTCCGCCGCCCATCCAGATTGGGATTGGCTGCTGAATGGGGAGTGGCTTGAGACCGGCGTCTGGTACCGAGTGGTACTTGCCTTTGAAATCGACTGTCTTTTCAGTCCACAGTGCCCGCATGAGCTCTATCTGTTCTGCTGAACGCGCTCCCCGATTGGTGAACTCTTCATTCAGAGACTCGAACTCAACCTGGTTCCAGCCCAGTCCAATGCCAAACCTGAAACGACCGCCAGACAACACGTCCAACGCCGCCGCTTGCTTGGCTGCGAGCACCGTCTGGCGCTGTGGCAGGATGATGATTCCGGTGGTCAGTTCTACGGTCTTCGTAACCCCGGCAAGAAATCCAAACAGCACGAACGGCTCGTGGAATGACGTCTCAAGGTTGTACGGGCCGCTCCAGTCCGGCCTGTTCTCAAGGTTGGCGCCAATAACGTGGTCGAACGCCAGGATGTGTTGATATCCCAGCGCCTCAACCTCAACGCCGTACTCACGGATCTCACCGGGGTCGTTGCCGATCTCGGTCTGAGGGAAAATCGCACCAATTCGCATCGCAGTTCTCCTGACCCGTTTAGGCCGTTCGGCTTGTGAACCAGTCCCATCGCTCGCCAGCCCGATTTACGCATCTCTCAACGTCATACTCAAGTATTTCTCGCTGTTCAACAAGCACCTCGGCGGCTGAGCGAACCTGCTCAAGGTAATCCTTTTTTGACTCATACCGCTCATGAACTGACATACGAGGATCGGCTGAGTCAACTCGCTGCTCCCGCGTCAGAGGAAACGGCAGCGTGGAGCCAGTGAGACCGCCTGTCAGGCCGATCACCTGATCGGGTGCACCCATCGTCGGATGGCGCAGGTTCCACGGCGTGGAGGTGGCAAGCGGCACAAGAATATCAGGCAACATCAGCCCTGATATCTCGTTGCCATCGTCGTCCACGTCAGAAACGATTGCGCCGTATGATTTCCCCGTCACCGGTGGGAGCATGCGAGTGAGCGTCTCATCGTCGTTTCGACCAAAGTCGATGCGCTTCGGGATGGGGATATGTGGAGGTCTGTTCGAGTTTGGAATGGCGTCAAACTTGGCCGACACCTGCTCAGCAGTCGCGCCGGTCTCGTCATCCAATCGCGGGTACTGGCTATCCGGCGGTTGAACGCCGTTTACTGCCCACTGGTGCAGATTCTCCAGTTGCGCCCGCATGAGCGGGGCGTAGTCGATTGAGTTCACCAGATTCTGGCCACGCAGGTTGTCGGCACTGCGCCTGTCGGTAGGAGGCCAGTCGCCGTGGCCGTGCTGGCAACCCGCTAGCGCGTAGATACGAGCGTTAGCAGGTGGATCAACATCGACTGTTGCGTCGGGGTCGGTATGCACCAGCGATGCATCTGAACGCCAATACTCTGCGGCTGTGTTCGAGAAGAAGACCTTCAGCGACGAATCGCGATCGGCAACACGGTGCATCAGCGAGCCGCGTTCTTCTGTCACCGGGTCCACTGACTCTCCCGGGGTGAACGGGAATAGTTGCGCCATCATCGTTGGCAGGTCTTTCGACGGCTGACCGAAACGTTGATTGAACTCGCCTCTCATCCCGCCAGGAACGTGCGGAATGATCCCGTCAAACGCCTCCCTGCCCTCTTCATCGAGGTTCAGGTCAAGGTAGATGAAGTTTCGGAGAAACCGGCCCGACTGCGAAACGCCGAATCCGTAGGCGTGATTGATGTGACCAGCACTGGGATTACCCTCTGATTCAGAGGCGTACTTCAACCATGAGATGGAGTCACGCATTGCCAGGAATCCAAGCCCCATCACTGGCGCACCAACGGTCGTGTAGGTGAACTGGTACATCAAGCCCGGCTCGAACCCACCGTTCATGGTGACGTAGCTGGGATCTTCAACATACTCGCCATCAACCACTCGACCGAATCGCCACTCATCTCTGGAAACCGTCGTCGAATCCGAGTCCGGCTGATCTCGCACGGTGAGGAGTGCGTCAGGCTGCTCCATTTCCAGTGCGGGGTGCGGCGTGTGGTCGCGGTCAGACAGCATGAAATTATCGACATGCTCCATGGCCTGGAACTGGCTGAAGATCTTGCCCGTGAGGCGTCGACCGTCCGTGTCCATCGCTTCCGGGACGGTCAGCCTGAGCAGCGCCTGGAATGGCGGCACATCCGCCTGCCATCCGGCCCAGATAACCGTGAAGCCCTGGTCCATGAGCCATCCATGCCCAACTTCAATCTCTTCGAGGCGCGCCGTCTCATATGTAACTTTTTGAGGAGGGGCATTGTTGAATTGAGCAAGCGCTAGCCGCTTTCCTCTGTTCAGCACATCAAACAGAACGCGCCCGTTGCCTTTGGACGCATCAACTGGCTTGAGAATTACGACATCTGATAAGAACTCCACCCGCCCAGCGGCGTTGGTTTGAGCGAGAGAGATGTCCCCAACTCGATTATTCGCGTCATGGCTCGGGTCGATGTCGTAGAAGAGCTTGCCTCGCAGCTCTTCATACTCTCCAACCTCACCAAATAACTTGCCGCCAGCGAGAGGCCTACGTACTTCAAGTTCAAATTTCGTTACGGGCAATGCCTGTCAGTCCTATCCGTGTGAGCCGAGTTTGCGTGAGATGGCAGCTTCCGCCACCGGGCTGATGACCTTGTCGATATCCACGTTCACCAGCGCTGGCTTGCCTGCGGCGAACGCTCGCGTGAGCGCCGGACGAAGCTCTTCCTCCGTGGTGACGTGCTCACCGTGCGCCCCAAGTCCCTGCGCCACGATGTCGAATCGCGTCGGCAGCAAGTCAGTCCACACGGGCTTTCCGTAGAGCCCCTTCTGGATCTGCCAGTCGATTCCCCAGATTGAGTTGTTGCCGACCACTGTGACCACGTTCAGTCCGTGCCGAACCGCCGTGTCGATCTCCATGCCGTTGAAGCCAAGCGAGCCATCGCCCGTTACGCAGATCACGCGCTTGTCCGGGAACGCCGCCTGAGCGCCCAGCGCGTACGGCAGCGAGACGCCAATCATCCCGAAACTGCTCACGTAGAGCCATTTCGACGGTTTATTGGCCTTGAACGACGCACGGAAAAAGTGAGCGTAGTCGCCGCCATCGAAAGAGATGATCGTGTCGTCGTCAACAAACTCATGAACCGCCTGGCTGACGTTGCTGGGGTGCATTGGCCCTTCGTTGGTCGCCAGATCATCAATTTTCTGGCTGAAGTCATCTGCAGATGACTTCAGTGAGCCTGCCCACGATTCGTCCTGCCACGAGTGCTTGCCAGCTTCATCTGCGAGCTGCGTAACAATTGGCCCCACATCTCCAGCGATGCCCACGGCAACGGAGCGCGCTCGTCCAATGTCTGCAGGTGATGGGTCGACGAAGATGAATTTCACGTTGCTATCGAATGGTGGAGAGCCACCGTAGCCCCAAGTGTAGTCGAGCTTCTGGCCCAGCAGCAACACCACATCTGCCTCACCAATGCGCTGTGCAGCGGCGTTCAAAGGCAGGTATCCGAAGCCAGCGGAGTACTCGTGATCATCGGGGACGAGGCCACGCGCTGAGTCGATAGTAAAGATAGGAATTCGGGTTGTTTCGACCAGCCGAGTTAGCTCTTCGGCTGCTGCGGTTGCACCTGCACCGGTCCCGGCCAGGATCACTGGCTTGCTGGCTGAGCGCAGTAGTTCGATGGCATTAGCGACCTGCTCAGGGTCGCCAAAATACTTGTGGGGAGCGCCATACTCAGACGGCAGATAGCGCATCGCAACGTCCGCATCGACTTCGGCTTCCTGCAAGTCGGCGGGAATCGTCAGATGCACCGGTCCCTGTCGGCCTTCCAGTGCAGTTCGGAATGCCAGGGAAATATACTCGGGAATCCGTTCAACGGACGGGATTTCCCATGCACCTTTTGTCACTGGAGCGGCTACACCAACTTGGTCGAACTCCTGCATCGCTCCACGACCAATGTTGTGCGAGTCAGCAGACCCGGCAATGTTGACGACAGGTGCGTGTGAGTGCGTTGCGTTGGCGAGCCCCGGAATGGCGTTCGCGTGGCCCGGTGTGGTCGAGAGCGCAACACCAGCGCGATTCAGAAGGCGGGAGTATGCGTCGGCCATGTGGACGGCACCGGACTCGTGCCGGGTGTCCAGCATTCTGAACGAATCATCAGCCAGCACATCCAACAGATGTAGAAAATGGTCACCTGCAACGCCGAAGAGGGTGTCCACACCCTCGGCATGCAACGATTTTGCTATCAGGTGACTACCGGTAATCTTCGCCACTACACACTCCCAATGAAACTACGAAATCCAAAGGGCGGCAGCATAGCATGCCAGAGGCGTTTACCGGTCAAGCGTCGGGATCGTAGTCCTGATACTCAATCGAACTTTCGGGCTCTTCGGTGCGCGAAGGCCGCTTCTTGAAGAAAATGCGCCAGAAGCGATAGGTACCGCTGGTGATCCGCGCTGCGTGACCGCAAAAGTAGCGGACCACGGAGTCGTCCTCGCCGTACATCCGACCACCAGGGAACATTCCTCGGCTGTGGCGAAATGACTCCGACGGCCCGAGTGGGCGATGGTCGCGCCGCGCTGTCTCGTCATCTTTCTGTCGCTGTCTATCCTCAGCTTCTTTTTGCTTTGGATCAGCCATGTGGCCTCCCGGCTACTCCCAGATACGAACTTCGACCGTTACCTGCTTATATGGGCAGGATCTTTCGGACGATCTTAAGTGGTAAGAAAATGATCTTGAAGACGAGACCAATAATTCCCATTCGCTAACTCCCTGATTCGAGCCGTTTGTTCACGCGATGCGACGAGTGTATCTGTAGACAGGGATAAGCCAGAACAAACAGCTCGCTTTCTAAACATCTGCAATTCCCTCACCATTCCAAGCAGATCCGCCGCTCTGTTTGGGCGTGCATAGAATGTTGGTATCGCCTCACACAGCACCAAGGAGAGTTTCAAACCTCGCATGCGACCCGGCCGCCGATTTGCTATCTCCTCGATTTCCGTACTCGTGCTGCTGTTCGGTCTTTTTGCCGCTGCGACCTTGTACTACTCAGAACGCATCAACAGCGGCGGCCTGGAAGTTGATCGCAGCGCTGAAGATCATGATGTTGAGGTAATCGCCATTGATGGAGACTCGGTCACGCTCAAAGGCGGTAACCCTGCCAAACAACCGCGGGTCGTGGGCCTTGAGTGGCCCGGCGGATACGCTCGTGCGGACGGACTCGTTCCCGTCGAGGGAGACACTACGAGGCGCAATTTTGAGCTTGTCTCTGGCGATCTGTCGGTTGGGGATATGGTCCGTTACGACAAACACGCGTGGTGTTGCGATCCCGGGGCGCTGGGGCTGGAGTTTGCCAACGTTCGGCTCAACACCGAGCTGGGCGAGGTAGACGGATGGGCTGTCGATACAGGCTCCACATCATGGGTGGTGTTCATCCACGGCAAGGACTCAGACCGAACACAGGGGCTTCGACTGCTCCCAACGCTGGTTGAAGCTGGCTGGAGCGTGTTGATCACTACCTACCGTAACCACGAGGCCTCTCCAGCCGATCCCAGCAATCGCCATAACTACGGCCTCACTGAGTGGCGAGATCTTGAGGCGGCGGTTCAGTTCGTACAAGACCTGGGCGCTGAGCGACTCGTGCTGGCGGGCTGGAGTATGGGCGGAGCGACATCACTGGCGTTCATGCGCGAATCGGACGTCAGTGACGATATCGACGGGCTGATTCTTGGCTCGCCGCTGTTCAGTCTCGAACGTGCGGTCGACTATGGAGCAGAGCAACTTAGTCTCCCCGGTCTCCTAACGTCATCGGCAAAATGGCTCGCCGATGTGCGATTTGGGATCGATTGGGATGCCACAGACTACATGAATGTAGCTGCTTCTCTTGATGTTACGGTGCTGATCATGCGCGGAGATGCCGATGAAACGGTTGCAGTGAATGATACCGACCTGTTCGCCGCAGGCCTTAGCGGGCGCAACGCGGTCATCACATTCGGCGGCGGACGCCACACGGCACTGTGGAACGCCAACCCTGAGCTGTTCGAGCGATCGGTAAGCGAATACCTAGAGCTGCTGCCCTAATCGTCGTTATCGGGGTCGTATACCTTGTACTGGATGCCCTCTGAACTAGAGTCGATCACATCACCGCTAGTCTGCGACTGCCTCTTCCGCTTAGACCAGACGAATTTCAAAAGCTTGAAGACGCCAATTAACACGAACATGAGCAGCTTGAACAGGCCAATGAGCGCCAGCATCGTGACGCCGCCGCTACGGTGAACCCGGCGGTTATGCTCAATCGTGGACGCCACCAGTGGGTCTCTGAACTGGTGGCCACGATTGCCACCCGGTCTGTGGTTCATGAGAAAACCTTCTCTACTTGCCTGAATTCCTGCGGCGCATGCGAACGAGATTACCGACTCGGTCGTTATTCGCTCGATCTCGCTTCGTGCTGCCTATCTTACCCTCAACATGCAGCCCGATTCTCAATACGGACCTGCTCCTCGGGTAGGGTCCGTGTTCTATATGATGCGCTCTACATCTTTGACCGCCACCACATTGCCCCTTTCAAGGACCAACCAATGCCCCTGCACCCGCAAGTCGTAGAACTGATGAACATCAGCGCTGAGCTGAATATCCCTGCCCTGTGGGAGATCAGTCCGGAGGAGTCACGACGACTCGGTAACAAGCGGCGCGAAGTGATCCAGGGCGAGTTCATCCCCGTCAGCATCGCCTACGACCGAACGATTCCCGGTCCAGCGGGAGACATCCCTGTACGCATATATGAACCCAAAGGGCTAGGCCCGTACTCCCTGCTAATGCACTTCCACGGTGGTGGTTGGGTGATTGGTGACTTGGACAGCGGCGATTCAACGTGCCGAATGCTCGCTAACGGCATCAACGCCGTTGTGGTGTCAGTCGACTATCGCATGGCACCTGAGACGAAGTTTCCGGGAGCCCCTGACGATTGCTATGCCGCCACGGAGTGGGCTGTAGCGAGCGCGGCAGCGCTCAACGTTGATGCGTCAAAGATTGCCGTTGCGGGGACGTCTGCCGGAGGAAACCTTGCCGCTGTAGTGGCGTTAATCGCCCGCGACAAGGGCGGCCCAAAGATTAGCCACCAGATCCTCTACTGCCCCGTAATCGATTACCAATTTGAGCGGGCGTCATACAACAACTTTGCAGATGACTACGGCCTCACCAAGCAGGCGATGGAGTGGTTCTGGGAGCAGTACATTGCCAAAGGCGATGACCCGCTGCATCCCTACGCCTCAGTGATTCGCGCTGATGATCTATCAGGCCTCGCAGACACCACCATCCTCGCCGCGGAGTTCGACCCGCTGGTAGATGAGGCCGTCGACTACGGCGCAGCACTCAAGGCCGCAGGAAACAACGTGGTGACTACCGTCTATGAAGGCATGATCCACGGGTTCAACGGCAACATTGGCCTGGTAGATGCAGCCCGAACCGCCAACGAAGAGGCGATAGCGCGCGTAAAGGCGTCGTTCGGGTAGTTGGCCCCAAGACCAAGAATTCCCTCACCTCAATCCTCTCCCGGTGGGAGAGGAAGCGACTTACTGCGGTCCCGGCCCCCACCATGCCGTAGTCCCACCGTCCATGAGTAGCTCAGACCCGCTGACATAGCTAGCCTCATCTGATGCCAGGAAGAGGATGCCGTTGGCTATCTCTTCCGCCCTGGCCCAGCGCCCCAGCGGTACGCGGTTGTTGCGCCACTCCGTGCCTGCTTTGTCTTCAAGCACCGGCTGAGTGAACGGCGTGACTGTCCAGCCCGGCAGTACCGTGTTCGCTCGAATGTTGTCAGGGCCCAACTGCACCGCTGCTGCACG